>Glacier_p1__coassemble_1740_pt1 | contig 8753 bp, 6 predicted proteins | sample Glacier_p1__metabat2_high_PE_021 | metagenome-assembled genome bin Glacier_p1 | reverse complement strand
TCCTTTGATTAAGGACTGCAGTTTCTCAATGATTTTGTTTTGGGTTATTATTCGTTGTTCTATTAAACTCAATAACTCAGCGACCTTTTGTTGTTCTTGTAAAGATGGTATAGAAATATGCAACGAAAGTATTGATTTTCTATCAATACCAGGTATTATACCGGTTGAACGTTTTTTAAGTTCGGTCATTAACCGTGACAAATAATGATAAATGAATAATTGTGATTCTGTATTCTTGGCTCTTATACCCATTATTTGCCTAGCGATGTGTGCTTTATCAACATTAGACAATACAGTTAATTGACCGACTCCTGAACCTTTGCATACTAAAAGAATATCTCCTCTTTTAACTATTTGTGTTGGCGTATGTGTCCATCTATTTAATATTATCCCTTCACTATTTAAAGAACTTGCCCCAGTTATATACGGATAAACGTCTTCTTTATCTGTATATTGTTCCGAAGACAAGTCTTGCCCAGAAACAAGTAAAATATATTCTTCTAGTTTACCTGCTTCCCATTTATCTGTAAACTCCGGAAATCTCAAATTTGGGACATTAAGGACTTTCTTTTCTTTATTATTTGTCATAGTCATTACTTTTTAATATTGAAGTTTAATCTGATTAGCACGAACCGGTCGCAGTTTGCTACCTGTTACTTATCTTTCTTTTCTTCATCGTATGCCTGAATCTCATCTTGTATAATCTGTTTCAGGTCATCTTGTGGGATGATCAACCGATAGTCGGCTACACCGATAGGTTTATCCAACCCATCAAGTGACAACTCCACATCTACATGATTCTTCTCGGCGCAAAGAATAATACCGATAGAAGGATTTTCGCCCTCGCTGCGTTCTGTTCTGTCAAGAATGGAAAGGTAATAATTCATTTTCCCTGCATACTCCGGCTTGTATCTGCCAGCTTTTAGTTCAATGGCAATAAGACTTCTAAGCCCTCGGTGAAAAAAGAGCAAATCTACAATGCCATTCCGATCCTTATATTCTATTGGATATTGATTTCCGATATAGGTAAACCCTTTTCCTAATTCAAGCAGAAACAGCTTAATCTTTTCCACAAGTCGATGTTCCAAGTCTAACTCAAGTACAGGTTCCGTTACACCCAAGAAACCAAGGTTATATGTGCTTTTGATGACTTCATTGGCATATGAAGCAACAGGCACAGGGAGAGTTGTGGCAAAATTGTTATCTTTTTCAACAGACAAACATGATTGCTCGTACATACGAAGACTTATGGCATTGACTAAGAGGTCACGGTTCCAACCTTTTGTTATGGTTTCAACGGCATAATAAAGTATGGCATCATCGTTGTCCTTAGTATATTTGTTAGACATCAGTTCGGCAGTATGTCCCCACGGCAAAACTGCAACAGCCTGTTGCAGTTTTAACGCAGAATCACAAAACCTGCAATAAAACTTCTTCATCAACCAAAGGCTACGAGGTGACAGACCCATTTTGGGATAACGTTGCTTTAAGTCGGTAGACAATCGTTTTACTACACCAGCTCCATGCTTGGAATCCAACTTCTTTTCCTGTAGCAACCTGCCTATTTCCCAATGCGCATTACTCACATTGTCTGCAATGCTGCGGGCTATGGAAAATCTTGCTCTTTCCAAAACTGCAACAGCGCGTTGCAGTAATTCGTTATAATCAACTGGATTGACTACCTCAGTCTCTTTGCCGTTTGCCATAATGTTCAATTTATACAATACCCAATTCTTTCAGATACACTTCAATCCCTTTGTCGAGTTCGGCACGCTTGGCTTCCAACTCTTTGATTTCAGCCATTACAGCCTTGATGTCGATCGGTTCTTCCTCTTCAAAGGTATCAACGTAACGGGGAATATTCAGATTGTAATCATTCTCGGCTATTTCATGAAGAGAGGCAAGATGACTGTACTTTTCTATTTCCTTGCGGTCACGATAAGTTTCAACAATCTTCCGGATATGCTGTTCACGAAGTTTGTTCTGAGTCTTTACCTTTTCAAACTCCTTGCTTGCATCAATAAACAGAATATTGTCATCCTCTTTGCGGCATTTCTTGAAAACAAGAATACAAGTCGGAATGCTTGTACCATAGAAGATATTGGCAGGCAAACCGATAATGGCATCCACATAGTTTTTCTTTTCTATGAGAAAACGCCGGATGACACCTTCGGCATTACCACGAAACAACACACCATGAGGAGCCACACAGGCCATTGTACCACCCTCATTCAAGTGGTAAATCATGTGCAAGATAAAGGCATAATCGGCAGTCTTGCGTGGAGCAAGCCGCCCTGCCTTGCTGAAACGGTCATCGGCGTTGAATTTGTCAGCAGCACTCCATTCAGCCGAGAACGGAGGATTTGCAACCACTGCATCAAACTGGGTATCACCAAACGCATCCCATTCAAGTGTATCACCATTTTCAATCTTGAAGTTGCTGAATCTGATGCCATGAAGCAACATATTCATTCGGGCAAGGTTATAGGTTGTAGGATTCTTTTCCTGTCCGTAAATATCAACTGCCTTTCCGATATTGGCAGCACGAAGAAGCAACGAACCGCTACCGCAAGTAGGGTCATAGACATTACGCAGACGCTGATGTCCGATGGAAACAATCTCAGCCAAGATACGGCTGACTTCCTGCGGGGTATAGAACTCTCCGGCCTTTTTCCCCGCTCCGGCAGCAAATTGGGAAATCATATATTCATAGGCATCACCCAAAATATCAATCTCCTGCGACGCCTCTATTCCGAAATCTATATCATCCAAAGCAAGAAGCACATTGCTGACCAATGTATTCTTGTCGTCAGCAGTCTTACCCAACTTAGGAGAAGCCAAATCAATATCAGAAAACAATCCGCCAAAATCCTCTTCGCTATCTTGTCCCAGCGTACTGTCTTCAATGCGTTTCAGTGAGCGTTCAAGCATAGGCAAAATATTTTCTTTTCGCTTGATAGCTTCAATTACTGACGAAAACAAAAATTTGGGCTCAATGAAATAACCGATATTTTCCAGACATTGGTTCTTGACCTCTTCCTGTAATTCCATTGCATCTGCATCATCCATATCCCATAACTCCTTAAAGGTTATTTCATCATCTGCCAAGGCATTATTGGCATACTTCTCTATTTTCTCTGACAAGTATTTATAGAAAATGAAACCTAAGGTAAAATACATAAAGTCGCTTGCCGACATATTGCCACGCAAACGGTTTGCGACCTCCCAAAGTTGGTCACGGAGTTTCTGCTGTAATTCTTCGCTCATATTATTTTAGTATTTCTTTTACTGCTTGTTTGATTTTTACATACATACCACAAAGCTATGCACATCCATTATCCCAATAATCTTTATCATTCATATCCCCCCCCCCATAGGATGAAGCATAAGGCAACGACTCATCTTTTTATTATTCCCAATTAAACGTTTTTATAATACCACGCAACCTTTCCATTATTCTTGTTAAAGCCTTCCGGGTCTTGATAAGGCCGAGATGTTTCTCCTTCAATGCCTTTTGTATAATTTCCGGCTGCTCTTTTTGCAAATAGTCATACTCCTTCATGTAATGATTAAGTACCTCTGCTGAAATCTGTTCTTCATCAGCCAAATCATTCACAGCCTTACTGCGTTCCGAAATAATATATTGGTTCAAGCGTTCTTCCAATTCGTTTGTTCCGTCAGCCTTATTGCGACCGTTCATGAAATTCTCCTTGTCTTCATCCACATTCTTTTGGATGAAGCCGTCTATGAGCTTGGCTTTGCCACGCATCCCGGCATCCTTAATCATCGTGTCGATGATATACCGCCTCTTTTCCGGATAATCATCGCTATACGGGTCAAGTTTTTCAATAAGTCCCAGAATATACGCCACATTGATAATGTCACTGTGCAAGAGTTCAAGACAGAAATCAATGTCTTCCAGTTTTTGACTGTTTCCGTATGGGACAGGGTCGTCTGCAGCAACAGATGGGGTTGCAGGCGGCTCTATAAGCCCGACAGTGATATCAAGGTATTTACTCTTGTAATCGTTAAATTGCTGTTCGGTCATTCCGAGGTCATCAGCATCCTCGCTGTAATCTTCGTATATGCGGATCTCTGCATGTTTGCGGATTATGTCACGGAAGGCAAGTACAAAATCCTTTTTGTCATTTTCGCTTTGCAGAGAGTCTATATAGCTTGGCGTTGGATATTTTTGCAAAAATCCGGTAGTCAGACTTTGGTATTCTTTCTTTATATCCTCAAACGGAGGACGTATTATATCTTCCGGATTATCAGAGTTGCTGAACAATTTTATGGCCGTGTCAACCTTGTTTTTCAAATCACGGAAGCATACGATTTTACCGAATCGTTTCTTTTCATTCAAGACTCGGTTGGTTCTGCTGAATGCTTGCAATAAACCATGGTATTCCATGTTCTTGTCCACATAAAGCGTATTCAATTTTTTGCTGTCGAAACCTGTAAGAAACATTCCCACGACAAGGCATAGGTCAAGCGGTTTCATGTCCGCTTTCTTCTTTTTCATGCGCAGGTTGATGTCGTCATAGTATGCGCGGAAATTTTCTGTGGTAAAGGCTGTACCGAACATCTCATTATAATCATCCATGATGGTTTGCAGTTCATCTGCTTCGCCAACATGGCTGCTTGCATACTTCCCTGTACCCATACCGGTCTGCTCATCATCCTGACTGTTGTTTGCGCCATAGGTAAACACAGCACCAATACGGATTTTAGGATTTAATGATTTGAAAATCTTGTAATAGCGGATAAGCATCGGTACAGACTGCACGGCAAACAATGCGTCAAACTCTCCGTCAAATGTGGACTTATGGAAGTTATTAAGGATAAATCTTGCAATCTCTTCCATACGAGCCTGACTGTCGTTATCAACAATTTCGTTACCGTGATAATACTCCACGAGGAAGCCAAGCACATTTTCATCGGCAATGGCGTCTTTAATAAGATATTTATGAAGACAGCTTCCGAATATTTCCTTCGTGGTATGTCCATCCACCGCATTCTCGGTAAAGATAGGTGTTCCCGTAAAACCAAAAATCTGGGCATTATCAAAGAACTTCATAATCTTTTTATGGCTATCCCCGAAATGACTGCGGTGACACTCGTCGAATATCATGACGATGCGTGAATGGCGGACAGTTTCAATTTTATTGCTATACCAAGCCTTGCTAACTGCTGCATTAAGCTTTTGAATGGTGGTTATGATAATTTTGGAATTGCTTTGAAGTCGCTTTACGAGTTCATCCGTATTGTCAGTACCATCTACCGCACCCGGCTCGAAAGCTTCATATTCCGACTGGGTCTGCGTATCGAGGTCATGGCGGTCAACCACAAACATCACCTTATCCACATCATCCAGTTCAGAAACAAGCTGGGCTGCCTTGAATGAGGTTAGGGTCTTGCCCGCACCTGTTGTATGCCAGATATAACCATTCTCATTCGAGTTTTGTACCCGATCCAGAATCTTCTCTACTGCATAGAACTGGTAAGGGCGAAGTGCCATCAGACTCTTGTCGCCCTCATGCAGCACAATATATTTTCCTATGATTTTGCCAAGTGTACATTTCTCTAAGAAAAATGCGGCAAATTTATCCAATTCATTGAAGGGATGATTGGCAGCATCTGTCCAGTTGAATGTGAACTTATATCCACTATTAGGATTATTGGCGAAATAGCGAGTGTTCACACCATTGGAGATAACAAATAGTTGGATATAATCAAATAGTCCGTGAAACGAAGTTTTGTGATAACGCTGTATTTGGTTGTATGCCTGTTTTAGTTCCACGCCACGGCGTTTCAACTCAATCTGCACAAGCGGCAATCCATTGATTAGAATCGTTATATCATAACGGCATTTTTTACGTCCTTCTACCGTAATCTGGTTGGAAACCTGAAATTCATTCTGGCACCACTGTTGCCTGTTTAGAAATTCTACCCATATGCGCTGTCCGTCAGCCGTATCAAGCGGATATAAGTCTCGGAGTTTTTTCGCCTTCTCAAAGCGAGTACCCCCTTCAAGATAGATGAGAATTTTTTCAAACTCCTCTGTCGTAAACCGGCTGCGTCCATGCTCCTCTAGTCGTTTGCGGTTATGGACCTCCAACTGCCGTTTGAAATTGGCATACATATTGTCTTCTTCTACAATTTGAACATATTCATAGTCCATTTGCTGAAGAGTAGCTATCAGTCCGGCTTCCAATGCTGCTTCACTTTGTGTTGACATATCCTTAGTTTTATATCTTTATAGGCTACAAAGTTAACACAAATATTCCACATGGTACTATAGGGGGGTAATTTATTGTGTCTTAGAGGTAGCCAGATAGTCAGAGATAGTCATGGACAAGAATTTAAAACTGAAATTGCGTAGAAAAAGCGCAAAAAACGAAGAAAAAACTTTGAATAGAAGAATTAAAACTCTATTTTTGTTGAAAAGAAGCAAAAATATGATATTAAATTTAGAAATTAAGAATTACCGTTCATTTAAGGATGTATGTTCCTTTACAACAGAGCCGACTTCTTCAAAGGCTAAGGTTGATAATATATGTGAAGTAGAGACCAATGCAGAAGGATTAAAGAAGGCTTTGAAAATCTCTTTGATTTATGGAGCAAATGCTTCAGGTAAGACTAATATCATAAAGTTTTTATACAGGTTCAGACGATGGGTCCACAATCTTGACAACAGGGTTGGTGATGATATTCCATTGTATCAGCCGTTCAAATTTGACAATACTACGACTGATGCACCGATAGGCTTTTCAATGGAGTTTATAACTCAGAAGATCAGATATAAATATGAAGTCAGTTTTACCAGATTGCAGATAGAGTCAGAGTCGTTGATTTATTATCCAAACGGTAAACAGACACAACTTTATGAACGCACTTTGCTTTCAGAAGATAAAGAATCAGATACTATTAAATTCGGATCAAGCCTTTCTTCTTCAAAACCTTTCAATGTGTTCAAGAACCAGTTGCTGATTTCCAAGTTCCTGAAGGATACACCATGCGAACCGATAACAAATGCCGCAAAATATCTGGCAGATATGATTGTTTCCAACGGTTATCATGAAGATACCATGTTGGGTGAAGATAAGGAAATGGTCAGATGGCTTTATTCACGTCCTGAAAACAAGAAACTGCTTGCTGAATTTCTGGCATTTGCGGATACCGGTATGGCCGGTTTCCAACTGGAAAAGCGCAGTGACGGCGTTGAAGTTACAAGCCAGCATGGTCTATATAATGATGGTGAGGATTTGGGCAAAACAGCAGACTTGCCTTTAAAAGAAGAATCTTTTGGTACAAGATCACTTTTCCTTATAGGCTGTTATATATTACAGGCGCTGCAGAATGGAAGTCCGTTTTTTATAGATGAAATGGATTCCGGGCTACATTCCTACATAACACAGCTCATTGTGGACATCTTCAGAAATGAAAGAATAAACAGGAATAATGCCCAATTGATCTTTACAACCCATGATGTGAATCTGCTTGACCAGAATACTATCCGTAAAGACCAGGTATGGTTTACAGAAAAGAATGAGCAGGGAGTATCAGAGATGTTCTCTCTTTCCGATTTTGAGGATGTAAGAGAGGATACATTGTTTGCCAAATGGTATTTGAATAATAAATTTGGAGGTGTTCCTTCATTAAAACCACTGGAGAAACTGTTTGTAGACTATGGCAAGAACATTACTGAAGGGCATGATTAATGCATGCCGGTTGAGAACGGAAAGTGACTCAAAAACTGATGAACCGATTTATAAACGCAATCCTTATACGAATGTAGATATTCTTGTTGGTAGACTGATAGGAAAAGAAACGGTAAGCTATGGTACTACATATACCTTCAGAGGTCATGGCTCTGACTGGTCTGTAAAGCTTGATGAGAAAGGCTTAAACCTGACAAACAACAAGAATGGCTCTGAGATATTCCAAAGAGGGATGTTTATAATATATGATTTGGAGAAAAATACCAGAAAGGAATTGAATGAAAAGGTACTGCTACTGGGGTCTGAAGACACTGGTTTGTTGCCCTGTACTCTAACTGACAGACAGGTTATATCTATTAAGCTTAGTCATGAAAAAGAGGTCCTATTATTACCTAATTTTATTAATTAAAGACTTTCTTTTCTTTCAATAGTTCGTTAAAAAATAGCCAAGCCTAAGCGGCTCTGGCGGTAAATAAAATGAGTTCTTTGAAAAGTTTGTCAATAACTTGCGGGTCTGGGCTAATCCCAAACACGCAAATAAATCGTTCAAGCATATAAGCATTGTGTATGAAAGACTTGCAGGAGGATATGGAATAGGTTATTCCGATTCTCTTACATGCCGCTTTGGCCAAGTTGATAGCTGCAAGCGACGCATTGAAGTGCGTCTGCAACCACCGTTCTTGATATGCTCTGTATCTTGTCTTTTCTACTGATAAGATAGCTGCTGTACCAGTCAACGAGGTTCTTGTCCATATTATCCAAGGTCTTGCAATCCGGCGTCTGAATGGAACCTAAAGTCATGCATTCATGGTTGTCGATGTCAATGACACCGATGCCCATGATTTCCAGTCCACGCTTGTACTCTCCTGCACAACCAGACCAGAAGTAACCTATCCAAGGTGTCTCAAAAAGGTTACGATAAGTCTGTTCTGAGAAACAGCCATATCTGCCCAATTGAAGGAAGTTTATACGATCTGGGATAGCCATGAATAATTTCATGGTGTCCATGAACGTTTTTTCAAAAGGTTTTTG
>Glacier_p1__coassemble_1568_pt1 | contig 9726 bp, 10 predicted proteins | sample Glacier_p1__metabat2_high_PE_021 | metagenome-assembled genome bin Glacier_p1 | reverse complement strand
CGACTTTTGCCGGTTCTATTGTTTAACTTTTAATTTTTCGGTAAAAATTTACCGAAGTATTGTCAATATTATCCAAGGTGTATATCAGTTTCTCTATATAGTGCTATTCCAGAAGTACACGATAGTATAACACGCATTAAAGGATCTTACAAAAAAACACTAAGTTTTATAAAACAGGTTTCAGGAATCGGCATACCACTAATTATAAAATGTTGTGTTATGCGAGTAAACGTAAAAAGCTACTACACAGTAGAAAATGTAGCTAAACAATATGGAGCCAAAGTAGAATTCGAAGTTTCTTTAATAGATGCATTGGATGGAGATTGTTGCGTCAGCAATTCACTTCTACTAACACCCGAAATGCTTAATATTGTTCTGAGAGATAATAGAATTAATCTGTATGTTGGAAAAGAGATCAAAGATTATGGGCCTTAACTAGAAAACCTAGCGATAGGACCTGCAATGCAGGCGATTCTGGGTTATGTTTTTCTCCTAGTGGTGACATAAGATTATGTGTTTCGCATCCATATATACTAGGTAATATTCGAAACCAGTCAATTTCTGAAGTTATAAGGTACAGCAAGTATCTGCAGCAATGGAAGCAGACAACCCTGAAAGATTTCGAAACTTGTGGAAAATTTGATTATTGCTGTTTTTGTGTGATATGCGCAGCAAATAATTACTCATCGTCAGGCAGTGCGATAAAAGCATGCAAGAACAATTGTTTTATAGCTAAATGTAGATTTAATTTAGCAAAGTTACTGAAAGAGGGTAATGATCCATTAGGTGGAAGAAGTGTAGAGGAATGCCTATCAAATATTAATGATACCATTCCTTCAATAAGAAAAATATGGGTCTAAGTTGATATTTAGAAAAGCATCCAAAATAGAGATTAAAAAGGTAAATGAAGTGCCTATAACTACTTCTATCATTTTAACTTATTATACTATGCTAGAAATAAGTATAAGCAGCAAGGTAGTTGACGAACCTGTTTACGTTGACTGTACAGAAGCTGGGTGCATAATGCACTAGAATCGAGTGAGGAAAGGAGGTGAATTTAGCATCATGCGATTACCTCCTTTTTTATAGCTTTATTACAAGAGCACACTATATTATAACAAAAAGCATAGAACTAAAAGACCAACCTTTCGATGATGTAACTCAATTTTAATTTGAATTCCATTCTATTACGACTACTCAATAAGACAATCCTCTCCGTGAATCTGAAAGTGATTAAATAGGCTATACGTCGAATTAGCTACACTAATATATTGAAAAAGACATATTTTTAGATTCTTGATGAATTGATATATTTTGAGAATTATATCTTTATATAATTTATATTATACCTTAATATAATAAATTCGATATGAAATTTCATATATTTGTCATTTGATAAATTATAAAGTATGTTAGACAACATAAAAAAGGAGGATATGATGGAAAATAGCGTTAATAAATGGTTTGGAAGTCGCATAAAATATCTTAGAAACTTACAAAATCTTACAGCCAAAGAGCTAGCAGAAAAGGCCGGTATAAAGGCTTCACACCTATGTAAAATAGAAAAAGGAGAAACATCAATTCAACTTAATACACTTGATAAAATATCAAAAGCCCTAGATAAGAGAATTGATTTTGTAGACAATGGCATCGATGAAGTATTACGAAAGAAATATACAGATATGTCTTCAAAACAATTCAAAATGATGATGAGCAAACTTGAGAAGGAACCAGATTTTAGAAGGGATGATACATTTGGCAATCAATATGCTCAGTATCACATTATGTATAAACTCGATTCATATGAAACAGAAGATAATGACATCAATTGTCATTTGACTTATGAATTTTTAATTGAATATAAAATAACAGAACCATCAGTCGGAATATACTATGGTGCCAAGGTTATCATTCAGGATCATGAATGTAGTAGTAGCTATAGAAATACAGAGATTACCACCTATTTGCTCGATCAATGGAAAAATAAGCTTGCAAGTAAAATAGTTACAATTCTAAACAATACGTTCCCAAATTCAGATTTTAGCCAACGTATAAAATTAACAGATAATGCAAACGATAATACGTTTTGGCCATTTTGGATTAGTTTAAACAGTGATGAAGATGTAATTCAAGTGGCTGCAAGGGCTTTACGAATTATACAAAGAATCTATACAACTGAATTAAAATTAGATCCTTGTAGCAAAATTGAAGATAATAAGGTAAATAATGCTGTAACCAACTTTACCGAAGATTCCTACAAGGCAATAATTCGACTACTTTCAGATATTAGTAGGAAAGGCGAACAATCGAATCTTATAAAATTCTATGAATCATTTATTAAAGGGCTTTGTGATCAGAAAATTATTAAAAGAGATCCAAGATATGAGAAGGCATGGATTATAGCAGAAGAAACATGGGGTAGCTCCCAATTTCGGCAGCTGATCGTTTTATTCTTTGACAAAGCAAAAGAATTAAATTTTATAAACAAAGAGCCCCAAGACACTACCCCCAGAAATTATTGGGTCTGTTTCAATAGGATTATTTTAAATAAAGATAATACAGTTATGGCCAACTTAGCTAAACAGCAGGAGTATGCAAACTACAACCTCCGCGAAAAAGATGTTGAAGAATTATTCAAAGCCATCACAGAACATTAATGATGTAATTTTCTCCATTAGGGATATCCTTTCACAGAATATTAGCTCTCTATAAATTTGCAGTCGGAAAACAACTCCGGCTGCATTTGTTTTTCACTAGTATAGAAGCAGCCATTAAAAAAGAAATAATTAAAATGAAACACAGTTTTTTTAAACCATGTGTAGGAAAATCCTACAGCAAAGGAATTAGAGGCAAACGAGTGACGGTAATCGGAGCAAGTACTTATTGTGATCAATATAGATGCCCTTATTTCAATCAATGTACCGATACAAAGAAGAAGGACTCCAGTGCCTTTGATAAGATCTGTCCTTGTTATACGGAACAATCATTGCTACTTAGCAACGAACCTAAGCACAACATAGAAAATAGACCAATTGCTCTGAAGAACTTTGCCCAGGGTGTGTCTATGTTTATAGGAAGTGACGACTATGATACTATTTTCGACCATTTGGCATTCACCGAATATGTTCAATTTGTTGTTCCAGGCGAAGGTGATAAGGCAAGAGGAACACATTCAAGTGATCTCTCAGAAAGGGATTTCAGAGCTTTTATTGAAACAATGGAACTCCTAAAGCCACATATAGTTATAGTATGGGGATGCGTCATAAATTTCAGACTAAAAGAACAAAATGAATATCGCATTCAAAATAACGACCTAATAGATACCGATGGATATGTATGTCACTTACAAATACCTGGAATAGAACATTCCATTGCTCTTTTAAATTGCTACCATCCATCTTCAAGTGCGTGGAACATGGACATTAACAATTTCGAAAATTACTTTAATATGCTGCTCACAGAATAAGTAAACCAATAATATCGTAAAACAATATGAAGAAAAGAGACATCGCAACATCAAGTATTGGTACCGTAACTGGTACTGCAACAGTTATTGGTGGCAAAGCTGCTGCCATGGGTATAGCAACCACATTTGGCACTGCATCTACTGGAACTGCAATTAGCAGTTTATCAGGAGTGGCTGCAACCAATGCAGCAACAGCCTGGCTGGGAGGTGGCGCATTAGCTGCAGGAACTGTAGTTTTGACTACTATTCCGATAGTTGGAGGAGTGGTTGCCGCTAGTGCAATCAGCTACGGAGCATACAAATATGTGAAGGGAAAAAAGAAAAAGAGCTTAACACAGAACAACGTATCCCAAAAATGTAAATCCAGTAACAAAACAGGTTTTCAAGCAATAAAAAACCTATTTAAATAAGTAATAACCATGTAAATAATTTAAACAATGGCAAAAGAAAGTAGAACCATTTTCGACTTATCTGAGGAAGAGTACGAAGATTATGAGAAAAATCCGGATAAATACCCCGATGTGACCGAAAACACGGAACAGGATGCATATGACATGATGTATCCGGACGGTACTGACGATTAAGCCCATTTTCACGGGCTGTCACGAAGCCTTTAGCTTATCCTTATGGTAATCAAGCCTTTGATTACCATAAGGTAAGATATTCTAACATAAACTTTAATCATCAAAAAATTAAAACAACCAATATGGAATCAATAAACTTTGAACTTAGAAAGAGTTATAACTTACCCGTTACAAGAGTAATAGACAACCGGTATTGCATTGTCGAAGCCAATGGAAAGGAATACTCCATACAACTATATCCATTCCAGCAGAAGGAAGAGATGCCGAAAACACTCTCCTGTTATGTAAGAGATATAGACCCGGATAGCGGAGAACCAAGACTCAAACAAGATACATCAGTCCTCATACCTCAATTATATCCAACAGATACAGTACACACATTCAAAGTACGAGAAATAAGCAACCATACCATCACAGTCATCGACGAGAATGGATTCCAGTTTGAGATCGAAACAGATGAGAAATACACTTACGGAAAGAAAATAGACTGTCGGATTAGCCAAAACGTAAATGGTAAATTAGTACTTCAGATTATCGACTCTAAAGAGAACCTACATAAAATGCCCTACTACAATGTAGAGCAAATTAGAGAAATGATTGGTGTGCCTAGAAGAACAGTTCTAGCTATCATCTGTTCATTTGAAAAGGAATATGTATACCAAAATATATGGAATGCTTATAGGAATCAAGACGAAGAATGGTTTGTCAATTTGATGATCCAGCTCAGCCAGGATATCGATTTATGGGCTATCCACAAATCCGGATGTAAGAATCAAATCATTTTCAGAAAACATGCTTTGAACTACTTCTTGAAAGCATGCACCTACCTGTTAGAAGATTCTGATATGCTCTTGAACTATCCGGATGGGGAGCGTGAGAACCTTCAGTCTATCTTGGCTGAATCTAGTCAGAATGCCATGCTTATGCTTCATGCCATTGATTTGATTCAAAAACATGCGGCCGTGCAGACTGTAGACAGTATACTTGAGAAAATAGAACGGTCAGGATACCTGATGGATCCAGACAAGAAACTCAAACTGCTTTTGCTCCTCATGAATGGCTGTGCAAGCCTGATGGATGAAAAAATGACCCGTATCTTCAACATCATCATCGACGGCAACCATGGCAGTTGGGAGCATGAGCCATTTCGCAAAGCATTCGTTGAAATGTTGGAACGCTATATCTGGCAGAACAAGGACACTATGGACAAACTGACTGTCATCCATACGCAGAAGGACCACGATATGCACGAAAAAATGGTCAAGGCACTGGCCATTCAGCAAATGTTGGTCAACAGCAAGGACCATGTGGATAAACAGCTCAATGGTGCCATGCTGCTCCGTTACCTCACCTTACTCCATGTAGGTGACAAAAAACAGTTGCTCGAAGCAGCCTTGCTGCATTTGGCTGCTGTCAATCCCAGTAAACCGTGCCTTCAATGGAATGACTGCCGGAATATCGATTATATACCGACGAAGATGTTGTCCTGCAAGACTCCGTTCGAGAATCTCATCCAGCAGTCTTTCGAGACATTGACCAGCAGCTTTGACTTTGACGGCAAGACCATGGAAATACATCCCCTCTTGAATAGACAGCAAGAAGTAGCCGTTCCATCCAGACTGCTACCCAGTCGTCTCTGCAAGATTTTCCTTCCCCAACGATTGGACAGTATGGTCAAGGAGAACGAAAGAGATCTCATCGAATATCAAAAAGGATGGAAAGGAGTCGAAGCACAACTGATGGATGCCGGTTCTTCAAGATTATCCTCCAAGAGTAAGACAAAACATACTCCAGGAGAAGGAGACGAAGTGACTGTCATCGTGACGGAAAAATTGAACAATGAGGGAACCCTGTTCCAAGTTGAAATCGTCGATGATGTTTACGAAGGTAGGGGAACGATCTGTACGAAAGACATCATTAACTATGAGATGCACACAAACGAAATGTCATTCCAGGATAATCATGGTAATCTCCTAAAGCTAAAAGCTAACATCAAGAGTGTCAACCCGGATGGCACCTACCAGTTTTCAATGATGAAACAGGTCAGGAAGCTAATGCTTGAAGTCTACAAGCCTGGCTATTCCATCGTATGCAGAATCAACAGTATTGACCAAAAACGTAAAGGAACACTTCTCGGTGTTGGTGAATTGGGCGTTTCAGTCAAGGTGAAATTCGACGAACAATCCATGGATATAAATGATTTTCAACAGGATTCCTTTATCGAGGCCAAAGTCGAGAACTATGATGAAAAGGCTGGTTGCGTATGGGGCTACTATTGTCAGGAGGCTACCGATGAAGACATTTTCAACCTGAATGAAGCTTTTGGAGATTGCATATACAATCTCATCGAAGAGGGAGATGTATACATCCCAGAGGAAGAGGATAAGATTGAAGAACCAGCACAGCAGCAAATCAACATGAGCATCTCCTACATCCATGAAATCATCAACATCATCGATCGGATGGCCGTCATTGAGAAGGACTATGTGGCAAGCTACAACTACCTCTCGTTTGCCCGTATCCTAACTTTGATGCTTGGAGATGCGAACCGTGCTACCTTTTACCAGCATCGACTAAAATTGTTGCAACGTCTGCAACATTATGCAGATAACAAGACCAGTGGAAAGACGATGCTGAAGGAGCTGAACGAACTGGACCATTTGGCCACCAACAACCCGGAATTACTGAACAAGGTGTACGAACTCAAGTTGATGGCGTATTTGGACAACACGGAAAAGAACGAAGAGATTCTGGACATTATGAAACAGGAGAACACGGATGAGCATCTTCGCCGGTTGTGCCAATTAGTGTACTGTTACAACTCGCTGAATGGTTTCAAACTGCTTCGGGAAAGAGAGAACATCCGCAAGAAGTTCTATGAGGAGTTAGGATTCACCTATGACTACAAGGAACGCACCTGCTATGGCGAAGAGGATCTTCATCGGGAATTCAAAACCAGCGTGGTTTTTCCTCCCGAAAACCATATGCGCGCGGATGTGGACGTGCAAACCCAGAATATTCTAAAAGAAATCTGTGGTTTCTTGAATGCGGAAGGCGGTACCTTGTATATCGGAGTGAACGACGACGGCTTGGCTTCTGGACTTGAACAGGATTTTGCCTATTTGGGTAATAGTGATAAGTTCAAACTCCATATCCATAATGCCATATCTAAGTTTTTAGGCAAGGACATCGATAACCTGATAAAAGAGGAATGGATTGAAGACGAAGATAAAAGAGTGTTCAAAATCACCGTTCCTAAACGGACTGGCGACCCAGTGTTACTAAATGGAGCCCATTACCGAAGACAGAGCAATAGCACAAGACTGATTAATGTCAAAGGATAAGTAGACAAGCAGCAGGATGTTCTGCACAGATAATCCATTATGGAAATAAAATACAGAACATCCTCTCTTTTTCATTATAAAAACACAACTACATGGAAACTTGCATTAAAATCATAGAATTATCATCAGTATTAGGCAACTTGAACAAATACCTTATCACCAATAGGATTGGTCCTACTCGTCCTAACCATACTGTTCCTGCTACGCAACAAAATAGGAATGAAAACAGTTGCCATTTGTTCATTGATAGGCATAACTAGTCTTAGTGTGTATCTTGGGCTCGAATACCATTCTACCAGTAAAATATTTCACAGCACTAGGCCAATGTATGACATTAAGGAATTTTCATGGAGAATCAAGCAATCGAACCCGCAGACTTTATATCAGACTTCGAGGAGATAGACCAGCATGTGAGACAGTGGTATGAACTGGCTCAGCAGAAAAACATTTCGCTTTCTGAACTATACCAGACCTACAGAAAGCAGGTATCGCAAGCACCATATTCAACGTTCTGTTTGCCATATCTTAAAGGGTATTGATTGATCGGACCTTTAAGATATGAAGTTTATACTAAACTACAGAACTGAATTGTCAATCTTTTTGCTGGTACCGATTCATGCGCTACGTTGGTACCGATTGGAGCGCTGAGATGGTACCGATTCCTCCGCTATAGCGGTACCGATTCATGCGCTATGATGGTACCGTTTCGCCGATACTATCACAAAAAGTTTGAGGAAGAAAACTAGCTTAAAAAATACGCGTTGCTCCAGTTCTATAAATCTGTTATATGATACCGCATTAGGGAAATCACGTTTCATGTGTTCACGAATATAATAGATGTAATAGTGCTTGAAATTACGATAAGTCCCGAAATGGAAAAGGAGAAGAATAGTCATTATTTCACTATCCGATAGCGAAGCTTTTCGATTACGATGTTGCTTTCCATCAGTGACCGGAAGAAGATTTTTCTTCAATTCAGACTCAAAATTCTTATCAAACTCATCAATAATACAGAAAATTTCCGTAACTTTGTCCTTGGTAATCATTGTTGTTAATTTGTAATTAATTGTTTTTCAGACTTAAATATACAAAATAATTCGGTGGTTACCAACTTTTAAAGATACTTTCTTATCCCGAACTCACGTTGTATATGGAATACAGAAAAGAATTTATAGACTTGATTGATAGTTTAAAGAATGAAGATGACAAGAATCTTCGTTTTGTTGGTCTTGGAAATCCTAACTCTAAGATTCTTATTGTAAGTAAGGAATGCTCTTTTGATATAAAAAAGAACGAACAGGATCGTTTCTTATACAAACTAGAGAATCAGGATAATCTGCAACAATGGATTTATAATATTGAAAACGGAATAGGCCAGGAAACATTACCATGCTGGGAGAATAATCCTGACCTGTATAATCCTCTATATCCATACAAAGGACAGTTTAACAAGGTCATACGGAATAATAATGATGGTACTAGTCGGACATGGGTGCAGTACCAAAAGCTGATAGACAAGATATTACAGAAAGACAAACCAGAGAAGATTGATTTTCATAAATACGCATTTATTACAGAGCTCAGTGATTATCCTATGCCGAGTAGTAAGAAATCTGAAAAGACAAAAGAATCCATAAATATCAGATGTAAAAAACTTTTTTCTCATGACTTCTTTAGAACATTTCCTATCATAATTGTTCCTTGCTGTCATTATATAAGGGATTACAAGATTGACCTAGAGGAAACATTCAATCAGAAATTCCAGAGAACAGATGATGATGGAGAATGGATTAATGTTCATAGAAATGGAGATAGAGTATTATTACATACTAGACATCTTTCAATGTGTTCCGACAGGCTTATAGAAAAGATTGCTAGTTATATAAAAGTATAGGGTAAACAGATTCTTATATATCAGAACTACCATTACAACCAAAAATTCTCTATTCCCTATATAATAAGGAAGAAATGCTTCTGTAGTTGTCTTTTGATTAAGTAGTAAATACAGATTGTCTCAAAATGAAAACACAGAGATAGGCTACTTATAATCTATAAGTTACAACATAAAAGTCTCCTATTTTTGCTCCTATAATTGTAGTAAACAAGGGCTAAAGGGCACTATAAAATATTTTGTGTAAATGGAAATACGGGATTCAGAAATGAGTCTCGTATTTTTTATTTTATACATTTGCAAAATGAAGAAGATTATGAAAGAAAAGAATCAAGTAGTGCCTGATGAGGTGTTAAGTAAGGAGTTTACTATTGTTTTCAAATAACCGAGGAGAAATAGAATATCTATAACCAAGTATTTTTTTCAAATGACTGAAATAGA
>Glacier_p1__coassemble_464_pt1 | contig 27372 bp, 22 predicted proteins | sample Glacier_p1__metabat2_high_PE_021 | metagenome-assembled genome bin Glacier_p1 | reverse complement strand
TTGGAGAGCCACTTCTTTCCGGCCTTCGTGTTCATCCAGAGCAGGAAGCCTATGCCAAATACCAACATGGCTGAAAATAAAAATATCAATGCGTCCATATGGTTATGATTTTATTATTTCGTATGCTACATACATGCCCATCCGAACTTCCTTACCAGCTCCTTCAGCAACCCCTTATCGGCTGCAGGAATGTGGATAACCACGCTTTCCTTTTCTTCAGCGTATGCTGTATATCCTTCCTGAGGGAGGCGTGCTTCCGGGATAGGAGCATTCACCTTTCCTGAAATCTTGAACAGATTGTCATGAACCGATACTTCAAAGTATTCATCAGGAGTTTCCGGATGTAAAAACAGCTCCCTTAAGTCCGTCTTCCCGGTCAGAAAGCAGTCAAGCTTCCTTCCCGATATGCGTATGGCAGTATATCTGCATTCCGGGCTGTCTTCATACAGCAGGCAGAGATATAACGTATCAAAGGCATCTCTTGCGGTAAAGAGCTGAGGAACATCATAAAAATCCAGAACTCTGTCAATCCGGATGGAAATATCGGTATTCATACTTTTAAACTGCATTTTGGTCTGAAAAGCGACTCATTCGTCTTGTATTTTTGTAACAAACAAAGATAACGAAAATATTTCAAAATAAGAGATTGTTGTAGGAGAAATTATTTGATGAACTTTTTCACCCCGTACCACAGATAAGTGGTGAGAAAACAGGCAGAAGAAATAAGATTTATTTTTTCAATATGGCGAAGAATGTGCCACTGCGCTTTAGCCATATTGATTTTATTAGAAGAGCGAGACTTATAGCTTTCCCGATATAGCCCGTGTACCAAATTCGTATTATAAGCCGTTATTCCTTTTTTTAGGATAGCGAGCCAAAAGATGTAATCCTCTTTAGACTCGTTTGTAATAAACCGTGTACCTCCGATTATTTCGCGCTTGAGAAGAGCCATAAGACACGGAATCTCACACGTTTTCAGATTGTCACGGTAGTTTGAGAACTGTTTCGTTCGGATGATGCGATTATTCCTTTCTCCCTCGAACGACATTTTTTCATAGTTGGAATATACAAAATCATATCCATGCAGCGTGATAAATTTCATTTGTTCCTCCAGCTTTTCAGGAAACCAGCAATCATCGCTGTCGAGAAAGCAGATATAATCTCCCCTTGCGTGGTCTAAGCCGATATTTCTTGGCAGAGCAGGAGAGCCAGATGGCTTTTCCGTTTTGAAATACTTTATCCGTGCATCCTGTTTACAATATTGCTGAATGATGACATCTGAGCCATCAGTAGAACAGTCATCAATGATAAGCATTTCCCAGTGCGGATAGGTCTGTGATATAACCGACTGAATCGTTTCTTGAATAGTGGATTTGCTGTTGTAGCAAGGGGTAATGATTGAGACAAGAGTTTGATGAGTCGTCAACATATCATTTGGGTTGTTTTTAAATTATTGTATATACTTTTTCGCATCTTTAAAGAAGCTGATAGTAATCAGTACCGATAAAATCACTACAGGAAAAGCTGCAATAATAGTTACTGATTGTAGACTATATAATGAATTTTCAGCGAAGAGTAGTCCGATGGGGAATAGTATTAGCATGATGCTCCAAAAAGTACGAACCCTTCTGTCTGGTTCTTTATCAGCAGGCAAATGTTTGTAAGAATACGAGGAAGCTACATAAGTGATGCCGTCTAAAGTTGTGCTGTAGAAAGCAATCATGGTAATTACTAAAAGTATAATAGCTATCCATGGTAAAGGTAGGGTATCAAAAATGTGTAGGATAGCCGTGTACATACCTTCATTACTTATTATCCCTACAACGTCTAGCCCATGTTTCATTTGTTGAGCCAAGCCATAATTTCCTAAAATAATAAAAGACATAAAAGTTCCGGCTAATCCCCATCCATAGGTACCCCAAACCATATTTTTAATGGTACGTCCTTTACTGATAAGTGCAATGAAGAACGGAGTAGCACAACACCATGCAATCCAATAAGCCCAGTAATAAATAGTCCAGTTTTGAGGAAAGCTGTTCTCTCTCAAAGGATCCATATAGGTAGCTAGTCCGATAAAATTCTGTATCATATTGCCAATAGATTGGAAGCCGGTTTCTAATATATAAACCGTTTCACCTCCTAAAAATAGGAAATAAAATAAGATAGCAAAGAATAGGTAAGAACAATAAGAAGCCAATTTAGAGATACCTTCTACTCCAAACCATACAGCAAAGGTATAAACCACACAGATTAATAACAGGATTACAATGGTTAGACCTGTTCCATCTGGTAGTCCAGTTAAAGTTGAAATACCTTTAGACAACAGTGGGGTAGCTAAAGAAAATGTTGTAGCAGTAGCACAGACAATAGAAAATATAGCAGTGATATCAATGGTTTTACCTAATAGCCCATCGACTTTTTTACCGAATAATGGACGGCATGCTTCTGAAAAACGTTGTCTGTCCCGTTGGCGCACATGCATCATAAAGCCAAAGGCTATTGCTAAAATAACATAGAAGCACCAAGCTATTGGTCCCCAATGAAATAGTGTATAAGTTGGGGCCCACATCTGTATGCCTCCCATGTTTGTTACATGACTTTCACCGCCATACAGAGCCCATTCACAAAGTGAATAAAACAAAATATCAGCAGCCATGGTAGAAGTAAAAATCATAGTTCCCCATGCAAAGTTACCATATGCTGGTTTATCTACATTGCCAAGCTTTATATGTCCGTATTTTGAAGAGGCTACATAAATGGTTGTAATCAATACTCCCACTCCAAAAACAGCATAATATAAACCACCGGTGTTTCCAAGAAATCCACGAACTGTATCAACAAAAGTCTTAGACTGTTCTGGTAGTTGCATGAATATAAGCATCATGGCTAATACAATGCAAAAAGGGACTAATGTCGTTACCCAATCGACCTTACTCTCAAGGTTTTTAAAATCAATCATTGTTTAGTGTTTTTAAATTTTTGATAGCTCTATTAAATCGATCTTTTCCATATGTGCCAAAATCATCACCATTGGCTTCTTTTATAACAGTCCATTGAGTCCAAAGGTAATCCCATAAAATTTGATAACATTTTATTTTTTCGAACGTGTGAGGTGGGATTTCCCCTTGATAATACTCTTTCATCAAGAAGTCTTGGTTCTCTTGTGAGAAATCACTTTCCAAGAAGAGTGCTGCAAAATCGGCCATGGGGTCATTGATGCCAGAATATTCCCAGTCAATCAAGTAGATAGTTCCGTCTTCTGCTTTGATGAAGTTTTCGGGAACAGCATCGTTATGGCAGGGGCGAAGTTCTACGCCCAACTTGTTTAAGCGTTCCTCCAAATTCATGACTTTGGGGCGTATCTTTTCCCACCCCTTATACATTACAGCATTCGACTGCTTGAGCAGTTTGTCATATTTTTCTATTTCTTGAAAAATGTTGAATTCGTTTTTCAGGCGGATGTGAGAGTTATGCACTTTCCTGTAAATTTCAGCCACTTTTCTCATGTTGCCATGACGTTGGATGGTGGCCATGTTCAGGGTTTCGGCATTTGTTACAAAATCGGCCAACTTAATGCCTGTTTTCGGATTGAAGTAGCGTATTTGTGGGTTGACTCCCATCTTGCATCCTTCCAGTGCATTATATTCTTCATTGGTTCTGTCTACCATGCCTTCCGAACCGTTTCCGGGGACACGTAATACATATTCTTTGCCATGGAGGATAATCTTGAAGTTTTTATTACTCATGCCGCCGATTTGAATGATTTCAGCAGAACTGATATCTTCATTCGGGAAGATGGTGGAAAGATGGTGCATCAGATTGTCTCGGTCGAAAGGATTCTCCTGTCGGCAGAGCTTGCGGTAAACTTTATATTTCAGCCGTTTGAAATCCTCTTGCGTATCTACATCTCCCCAAATCAAGTTCTTGAACCGTATCACGGGACGCTCCAGAGCTTCCGTAACATCCATCAACAGATACTCATAGTTCATATAAGGATTCGTGCAGTGCTCATAGGCTTCCAGCATTCTGCGGAAAACAGACAGCGAAAGCTTCAAGGCACCAATCAGTTCCCCTTCGATGTTACAAACGCGATGACGATCTTTGGTTATTTTTGTGATAAATCCATGTTTAGTTTCCACGTAACATTCGTCTCCGCTGCCGGTTTCTTCGGTCATAGACAAGCAGGTTCCGTATGCTGTCTGGGTAAGCTGCTCTACTAAGGTTCGTTCGTAAAATGTATCACCTTCCAGTAGGAGGAAATCTTCTTTTACATAATCTTTGACTAGCGCAAGTGAACCCATGGATGAGGTAAATTCGTAGTCTTTATTGTATACAATTTGTACGTCATTGTCACGATAGCATTCAAAGAGTTCGGCTCTATAGCCTGTTACCAAGATAATATGGTTATACTGCAACTCTCGTAAGATGCTTAATGCTCTGTCAATTAAGCATGCTGGGTCGTCAGCAAAAGGCATCAGAGGGTAGGGAATCTCCGCGTCACGTTCTTTTCTTGCAGTTAAAATTACAGCGGTTTTCATACTCTGTCCATTAGTTTGTTTTGTTCAATATCAAAGGTATACACCTTTCCGTCTTTTTCACAGAAAAAGTCAAACAGATTGGCAGTCATTCCTTTTTTTCTCACTTTGATATGCGTGATATCTCCTTCTGTGCAGTTCAATAGCTGGCTGATATGCTGAAGTATTTTACATCCTGAGTGATTGACATATGTAGGGTCAAACAATCGTAATTCTTCCAGTGAGTCAAATTCTTCTATTTCATGCGGCTGATAGCGGTGTATCTTGAGTTTAGGAAGCACATCGATGTAACGAATGTAGACGTCTTCCCAGTATCCATTTCTGGTTTCTTCTTTTGCATATTCAATCAGCATGATTTCTCGGAACTTTTCCGAAAACTCTTGGTGGAAGAACACATGACCTACCATGTACCAGGCATTTGCCCCTCCAATGTTTACATGGGTAATTTGGTCATTTTTGTCTGTAGTAAGGCAATATTCTCCGGTCTGCCCTTCAGCATAGAGGGCTGAATAATACCCATGTTCGCTCCTGTTGAGAAATACATTGTCTGGGAAGTAATTGTCGGAAGAGCAAATAAAAGTATCTTCCAGTTTATTCAACACTCGGATGATAGACGATGTATTGTTATAGCGGTTATAATCTTCGTTGATAACAAGCGAAACGCCATACTTGGATGTTAGGTACTGAAACTGTTCCGCTTTATAGCCCGCTACGATGGTGATGTCTTCAATGTCGGCTTCTTGCAATTGTTGAATCTGGCGCTCTATCAAGATTTCGCCTTTCACTTTCAACAAGCCTTTGGGCTTTTCATACGAGAGGGGAGCAAAGCGGGAAGAGGTCCCTGCTGCCATAATAATTGCATTCATTTTTTTTCTTTTAGATTAAAAGGCAAATGAAGTAGAGAAGTTAACAAATGATTTTTCGCGAATCGGATTGATGATATAGGCTACATTCAGAGGCAAAGACCAGCCTCTTTTGAATGCCAGGCTATACGTATATTTCAGTTCCAAATTGCAAACACTGAAATGGTGTTCGTAATTGTTGTAGCAACTTTCATTGCAAGCTACACCTATAGATAAAGACAGACGGTTATTTTCTAAAAAATCATAATATGTACCAGTTTCTATGTATGTGGAGTAAGCTTGATTTCCTTCTGCATCTTTATCAGCACCATAGAAAAAATTCGATAAGGTTAGATATATAGGAAGTTTTTCTGGAGCAATGGTAATGACACCTTCTAGCCAGTGACCAGTACTTCCTGCTTTTGCATTAAAATAATTGTCGTCAGCTGAATCAATTGCAGGATAGTAATAATCATTTAATCCGATAGTCAGCCATTTCCATGTGTAGCTGATTCCCATATCTACCTCGGCATATTTGCCATTTAAAGCATATCCGCCCATAACATAAAGATAGAATCCTTTATATTGATAGTTCACTTGGGGAAAAACAACAGGAGCAGCATCTTCTGTCATCATCTCCATTCCTCTCCACACGTATTTTGTCTGTAGGTCAATACCTAGATGGAAATTGGATTTTTTCAGTTTGGCACCAAACCCGTTGGTGGGTTCAGTCTCTTGTGCGTGAAGGGTGATGCAGAACAGGGTGAGTGTTAAAGCAAAAATGATCTTTTTCATGCAGTATGTGTCTTGTTATTCTTCATATCCTTTTTTCCACCATGCTTCCATGGGATGAGGGATTCTTTTATCTTCAGGAGGAAGTTGCATATAGTCACCATATACATCTTTTAAATAGCTGTCATATTGTTGGGGACCCGGATATTTTTTGCCCTCAAATTCAACTTCTGTCAGTTTTTCGAACATGTCTTTATTCCAATAGAAATGTTTGGAAATCAAAGGCAGATATCCAATGTATGGAGTCTTTTTATTTTTTGATAGTGTTGATAATTTATGAATCATCTTCAAGAAACATTTGTATCCAATCAACCGGGCTATTATCCAGCAAGGATAAAACAGTTTGCTGTGTTTTTCCGGGAATTTAGGCTGTACAGCAAATACTCTCATCATGAGGGCAAACAGGATAAGCGAATGAATCATTGACTTAAATTTCGGAATATTGTCATAGGGAAATATATCAACCCATACTCCCATATTGTTTGAGCCGATGGTTACTGTTTCATTGAGAATAGTATGTGTATCTACTACTTTTGCAAATTCATAGATATAATCCGAATCAAGCTCGTGGCATAGCAACTTATATCTTGATTGTTCCTTTGACAAGATTTCAATTAGTTTTTCATAGTCCTTTCTAGGCATTGAGATATCAATGTCGTCGTCCCAAGGGATAAAACCTTTGTGACGAATTGCTCCTAATAATGTTCCATAATCTAGCATATATTTCAGATTATGTTTTTTGCAAATGTTATCAATATAGTCAAGAATGCCAATTTCCAAATTCTTGACCTCACTCATAGATAATGATTTTCCTTTATCCATTTTAATGCTATTCGAATCTTTTATGATAGTTCTTTTATCTTATGTATTATGATTTTATTACTTTATTTATGTTCGTAGAGTTTCCGATAGGCATCCATCATAGTTTTGATAGAGTATTTGTTTGTGATATAGTCGTAAGGCAGAGGGGGAATTTCTTTCCGTACAACTTGTTGAATGAGCTTGGCTAGTGCAGTTTCGTTTCCTTTAGGAAACCTGTATGTATTGGGCAGCAAATCCTTGATGCCTTCTACGTCCGAACCAATGCACGGAGTCCTTACTGCCAAACTCTCAATAATGGTAAGCCCCATTCCTTCTGCATGGCTGGATAAAACAGAAAGGGTAGAAGCAGAGAGAATGCTAGCTACATCCGCGCGGTTTCCTAGTAAGGTGACTTTTTTTTCTAAAGATAGCTGATGGGTTTCGTCTATGATTTGCTGATATAGTTCTCCGTCTCCAACGAGAACAAGGTGGTAGTCATCATTGAGAAGAGTCATGGCTTTTAGCAGGGTAAGAAAGTCTTTGTCCGTGCTGAGTCGTGCAACCATCGTTATGATGTACTTGGCAGTTATTCCAAATTCGTGAAAATCTAATTTGGGTTGTGCCTGGAGTTGCTTTACATCAATACCATTATATATAGTTTGAGTCTTGACTTTGTAGCTAAGCCATTCATCTAATGCTTTTTTACAAGATTCTGAAACAGCGACTACATGATTATAAACGGAATAAATTGGTATTTCAATTAGTTTAAATAGCTTATGTTTACGCCTGTTATTTGTGGATGCGTGTTCTGTAAAGATAAAATTCTTTTTTGGGAAGAATAACTTAAAAAAAGCACAATAATAGAGTGATGGAAAGAGGTGTACGTGTATGATGTCGTTTGCTTTTATAAGCTTGAAAAGCTTGAAGATTTGTTTGAAATCGAACCGCTTCTTTGTAGGGAGTCCTATAAACCGGATTTGCTTATCTATATTCGCCTCGAAGGGGATATATTCTCCTATAACTACAACCATACAGTCATATTCATGGAGTGTATCAGATACGATATTCTGTATCACCGTACGCACTCCTCCTCTCAGTACGGGTGCGATATGTAATATTTTTTTAGAAGGCATATTGTTCTGTTTAGTTTCGTTTTATTTTAGTAAAGAGTCCCATTGGCTAAAGATGGCTTGCTGAGAAAAACGATGAACGGCATCTTCGTGAGCTGCTTTCCCCATTTCTTTTAGCTTTTCTCTGTCAGAGAGAAGCTGCTTCAAATGGTTTGCTAGTGCATGAGTATCTTTATAGGGAACAAGTAGACCATCCACTTGATCCCGGATGATTTCTGACGGACCATACGGACAATCAAAACTTACGCAAGGCAGGCCTGCAGTTTTAGCTTCAATGAGTACCATTGGCAGGCCTTCAAATCTGGATGACATAACTAAGCAGGAAGCTTCCTGATAGACGGAAGCAATGTCTTGGGTTGCCGGTTTAAATTCTACACTATTTTCAATGCCTAGCCGTTTAGCTTGAGCCTCCAATTCGTTTTTCAAACTACCAGAGCCCACAATACTCAGATTCCAGTCCTTAATAGAAGTTATCACCTCGGCCCATGCATCTAAAAGGTAATCAAATCCTTTTTGCCGCTCTAAGCGGCCAACTGCGATGAGATGATGAGAGTCTATCTTTGCTTGTGCTCTAAAGCGGATACTTGTAAAGTTGGGGATGCACTGGATGTTGCAACGGATATGCTTGAGATAATTCTTTTTATCGAGTTCTGTCAATACAATGGTTTTCCATACCAATTGAGTGGAAAGTAGTCTCCAGTAAAAGCCTTTTTTACTGCCAGCATACAGATTGAAATGCTCCCATGCAATGTTTTTTATTGGGGTATTCCACAGGGCAGGGGCTGAGATTCTAACAAGGGGGACGGCTACGGATATTAAATAGGACGGATTGATTTGTTTTATCACTTTCCGAAGGCATAAAATGTTTTTGAAATAGGAACTTAAAGAAAAAGTGGATTCCAAAGAATGGATAATGATATCCCGATGAATGGGGTATTGTGATTTGGTGAATTCTTCGATTAATATTAAATGCACTTCGTAATTATTAGTAACCAGAAGGTTGGCTAGTTCAATAGTCATTCTTTCAATACCTCCGGAGTTGGATACGCTTTGCGAGAAGAGACATATTTTCATAAAATGAAATTTATTTTATAGGGTTCGAAAAATTTCAAGCAAGGGAGATACTTCAAAAAGCAATACGTGAAAATAAGTAGAGCAAAAACAAGGTAATGGAAATTATTTTGCTTCATTATTCTTAGGTAATAGGGGATGATAAAACAAGAAGAGAGTGAAAACACAATACCTATTCTTGCTAAAATTGCAATATCTCTTACTGTAAGGCTGATTATGATGTATATTAGATAGGCTTTTATCAGTAGGATGGTGGTGATACTCAGCTTATTTAATTTATATAAATAAAGTACAGGGAGTATAATTACGATATTAAAGAAGATGCTTAACATCGACAAACTATCTTCACCGACCAGATATCCGCTATAAGCCCCCAGTGAATTGAAGACTGCTGCAGCGATTGTTCTGATTAAAAACGAAGGAATGAGAATAGAAAGCGCAGTGAGCCAGATTAAATACCGGGTCTCCAGCCTAAGCAATGGCAGTGCCAGTAAACATCCCCAGGTGAGGTTATGGAATAGAGCTGCCACGATGAAAAGTGTTACAGATTTTTTTTTCATTCCTTCTCTCCAGCATAGAATTCCATAAAAAATACACACAATCGCCACTCCAAAACGAATCTGCATAAAAGGTAGCATAATAAACAAAGAAAAGAACAGGAGCAGAGACAAGTTGGGCATTGGGGATATTTTCTTTGCAATTTTGTAAAAGATAGCAAAGGTAAGGATGGAACAAAATAAAAAAATGGCTTGTGCATTTAGTCCCAATGTCTTCAGCACGGCGCATGTAAATATGTATCCCGGTTCTACGCGGTGGCGGATGATCTGTACGATGAAACTGCCTAAGGTGCAGTCCATCAGCGAGGGAGCATTGTTCCAATAGCCTACATAATTGGCATAGTCGTTGTCTACATCTCCTCTCAAGCCACAGAATAAGCAGGCCACCAAAACAGCAAAACCTGCGATGTAATTTTTTTGTTTCTGTGGAATCGAAGAGAAATCAAACGAGGCTGCCGTGCATAGAAACAGCCAAACTAGATAATAATATTGCATAGGTATGAGGTGTGCAGATGGGTTCTCCGGAAAGACAACGGTGCGGCATTTATTTCTTTATACCTTCCTCTCTGTTCCGGCATCTGCGTTTTTATGGGTGTTTTCAAGCTATGAATAAATAGAGGACTTTATTGCTGCTGCTTCCAGTGAAGGTTCTTTACCGCCGACTTCAGCTGTAATAGCAGCAGAGCTGGAAAATCCAGTTTGTATTCTACCAGTTGAAACACCGTCTTGTTGAAGCGGGAAAAGGTAGATGCTTGGATTTGTGACTGGGCATCCGGCCATAACTCCCTCCACTGGCGGAAGTCCCTTACCCGGGAGTCGGTTACGAGGCTCATTTTAGCCCATAACTTTCTTTGCTGCAAGGCCGGGATAAACTCATCGAGTGCACCGTTCTTCCGGAAGAAGTCTTCCAGCAGATTGCAGATTTCTGCTTTGTCACTCATCGCCTTCCGGGAAGGATTGTTCAGTAAAGAGTGGGGGTTCTGCTGCATGTAGTGGTAGAGCGGCCGGGGCACATACCCCACGCTTCCGGCAAAAAAGAATAAGCGTACCGAGGTATACAAATCTTCCCACATGTTTATCTTTTCCGGATAGTCAATCTGGTGACTCAGATAGAGTTCTCGCTTGATGAGCTTATTCCATGGAGCACCATGGAGCACTGCCCGGAGCATCTCCTGCATGTCCTTCCGCACATCAGAGCTGTAGTCTTGCTTCCTTACGATGCACCGGTGCTCAGAGGGATAGTCCTCGCTGAAGTCGCAGCACACGATGGCAGCCCGCTGCTCCGCGGCCTGGTAATAGAGCGCTTCATACATGTCAGGTTCCATCCAGTCGTCGCTGTCGCAAAAAATAAGATATTCTCCGCAGGCCTGCCCGATGCCTTGATTCCTGGAATAAGACACACCGCTGTTTCGCTCGTTGGTCAGCACGCGGACCTGCTCCAGCCGTTGCGGATAGTCTCGGACGACTCTTTGTAATATCTCCATACTCCGGTCGGGCGTACAGTCGTTTACAAAGATAAATTCCATTTCTTTCAACGTTTGTTCCATGAGAGAACGCACGCAGCGCTCTATATACTTTTCTGCCTTATAGACAGGGACAATGACAGAAACCTTGCTATTGCTCATTGCTTGCGATATAATTGAACTGCCGGAAGGGACTGATTCAGTTCCTGCCGGGCCGTTTATTTTCGGTTTAAGAAATTTTTCAAAGTACGCACCAGCCGATAACAGATTTCCCGGGCTTCCCGGTCGGTGTGATACAGCAGAAGTGCGCTGAGAAGGCAGTAAACGGATAAGGCACAGAGACCGTAAACCAGCCATTTCAGATACGTAGTCGGTGATAAAGTGATAAAATGGTTTATAGCCTGCCAGCTGACGAAGAACGTTCCGACCAGCAGCAGGAGGTATTTGGCATACCTTAAAATATATTCCGTGATACGCTCTTTAAAACCTTCCTTGTAGAGAAAGTAGGGCTTCCAGCAGTACACGATGACCACCTGGCTGATCAGTACGCCGGAAAGGATACCCGTCAGACCCCAGTAATAACCGAACACGATGGATAACCCCAGATTCAGAATGGCCTCTGCAATGGGAGCCCAGGTATCCTGAAACAGTCCGTAGGCATATAGAAAAGTGTCGTTCGTCCGCGAGAGGGTGATAAACGTATTGATGATCATGATAATAAAAGCCGAAGGCGGCAGCAGATAGTCTTTGCCTACCCACAGCGTAACAAACGAGTCGCCCAGCACATACATGCCGAAGCAAATCACAGAGGCAATCCACATGCGGAAGATAGTGATTTCCCAGAACAGGGCCTTGATCTTCGTCTTGTCTCCTTCGGCCACCAGGTTGCCCACTCCGGCATTGATGCTGTTCATGAGGGAATTCATCAGAAGGGTGACTCCGAAAATAATCAGCATATAGTTGCCGTAAATGGCGACCAGCGACAGCGAAGCGTAGGCGTAGATAATCAGCGGGCTGGTCTGTGACAAGACAAAATAGCCGATTTTATGAAAAAACACCTGTTTGGTTTTCGTGATGATTCCCGGATACTGTTTTTGCAACCTTTTCCCCTCCCGGATGACCGGTTTCAGCCACGGATATTCGGCCTTGACAGCCCTGTCGAGGGCATACGAGGTGACTAAAGCTATTACGACCTCCAGAATCATCCACCAGATGTAGCCGTGGTCCAGGAAGCGGATGGCCAGTATCTGTAGGAATAATTTCACAACCCTTCCGCCTTGCACGGCGAAGGTTATCTTGTATTCTTTCTGGTCGGCAGAAAGAACAATCTGCCGGTAGTTCACGAAATAGCTTAGCAGGGAGGCGATGAGCAGGGCGATGAATGAGCCGTAGGCATACCATAACGGAACATTAGCCTTGGCAAATATCATCGGGAAGAAGCACATCAGAATACAGGAGCCGGCTATGACGATGTAAGCGATGCGTCGGTAGAGCCAGCCTTGTATCGACACGATGGCATTGATAGCATTATGGTCCTTATCGAAAAGTGGTTTGTATAGATTATAGGCTACTGCACTGCCTATTCCAAGTTCGGCTAGGTTTAGGAAGCTTAGTAGGTTATAAGCTGTGGTGTTCAGTCCAAGTACCTCGCTTCCCAGATAGTTCAAAAAGATTTTCCGTGAGAAAAATTGCAGTACGAGGTTCAGAATATAGAAAAGCAGGGCAACTTTTACGTTGCGTATGCTTTTGGATGTTCTTGATTCGGCATTCATGATTCTATGTGCGAGCGAAATTTAAATTGTTAAGAACTTTAAAATATTAATACTTGTGAAGCCTTAAGGATTGAATCTGTTTTTATACATTTCACCCATTCCACACCTCCATCAGCCCGTCTTTCCATGCCGGGAAAGGAGGGTTTGAGCTCAGCTCGTTATAGATGGCGATATTCTTGTTTACAAGAGTCGTTACTTTGTGCAGCAAGGGGTCGGTTATGCAACCGATGAGTGGGGCACGCGGATCGGTCTTGCAGGTCAGAGCCAAGCCGTGAACATGGTCGGGTGAGGATGATTTGCCGCAACTGGTGCGGAACACTTCATCCGGGTCTTCGCCTGTAAGTACCGCATGGAGGGTGGGGCAGCATTGCTTGATCTTGGGAAGCTGCACGTCCGGATTCTGCATGCGGCTGAAGAAATTGCCCCAATTGGTCATCAGAAGTACTTCGTCGTCATCGCTGCGTATCATGTTGATGATCATAAATCTGCCTGGCTTCAGCTTGTAGATAATCTCCATGCATTCCTTGCGTACGCATAGGGTGATGCGGTCCATTTCTTCGTGGAAGATGGCTCCTGCTTTCAGGTCTAATAATTTTCTCATGGATAAGAACCGTTTTCGGTATGATAAGAATCTGTTTTCACTCTGACGCTGACCTTTGGGTACGGCTCCGCCGTTACCTGTCCCATGCAGAAGCTGCATGCAAGGTAAGCGTTGGCATCTATTTATCCCACAAAAATACGCATTCCTACCGAAAGGGCAAAGGGCAAATATGGAAAAAATGTGTTTTTTGAGGATTCCGATAAGAGAATGAGCGGATTCGACAAATACTGCACCGATGAGGGGCTTTTTTACACTTTGAATTAGAGGGGTGGAAATGCCTGATGGTCTCTTGGATTTGCTTCTGGTGGGTGTCGTAAACCGCAATCTATGAGCTGCTTGGCACTTTCTTTTTTCTCTGTATTTTGTTGATAATTAGCTTTTTGTGTCTTGCTTGTCATGATTTTTTAATGTTGTAAACAAAGTGTCAGTGCCACTTTTTTTCTTGACCCTTTCTCCGCGCGCGCGAGGAAAAGGGGAGTATTATGAGTCTGTGAATTACCCTAAACTAAAGATTTAGCGTCTTCGGAGATACCAATATCTCCTCTCTTTTCCTGCTTCTTCCTGCCACGGCTTTTTAGGACACGAGATCGGTCATCCACAAGAGGACAGTCCACAGGCTTGATTTTTCCAGGCTCCGTGGGTTGGGCTTTCAAGCCAAATTCCTTGATGTTGCAAGCGGCATTGAAGTCCCGGTCGTGATGTGTACCACATTCGTGGGTGCATGGGTGGTTAAATATGGAAGCAGGAAAAATCGTGTCTTGACACTTTGGCACTGACCCTTTGTTTACAAAGTTTTTTTGAGCCTAAAATTAGGGGATAATATGCTGTTATATACGGATTTATGAAAAGGGTCAAGTTTTGGGATGAAGTGTGTTTTTTGAAACTATTTTGTATTTAGCATCGGGGGCTTTCTGATATGCGGAGGGTGAAGGGTTGTTTCCGGCAAAAAAACGCCTGCTCGTCTTGCTTTATATATTAAGGTGTGCGGACTGGAATGCTTAGGCGTTTCCTTTGTCTTGCCTAGGCGTTTTCAGAGGGGTTTTTATATATTGTATTTGATACAATAAGCTTGATTATTAATATCGTATAATAGATGAAAACTATCTGCTTGGAAAATAGTGCTTTATAACATGGTAAAATTTTCTTTTGTTTTAGTTTGATGAATTGAAAAAGTGTTTATATTTGCAGCGTCAATTAAAAATAAACGCTATGAATAAGCTTGAAGAAAAAGATTTGGTAATTGACGTACATGTCTCAGTGGACTGTGTGTTGATTGGTTTTGACGGAGAGCAGTTTCGTGTGTTGCTGGTTCGCCAGATGGGGAAGCAGACCGACGGAGAAGTGAACGATATGAAGCTTCCGGGCAGCTTGATTTATGCGGATGAAGATTTGGATGATGCAGCCAAACGCGTATTGAATGAGCTGACCGGATTGAAAAACATAAAGATGACACAGTTTAAGGCGTATGGGTCGAAAGACCGTACGGCGAATCCGAAGGATGTGATGTGGCTGGAGCGTTTTCACCGGATTACGGAGAATAGGGTGGGGAGAATTGTTACCATCGCTTACCTCTCTCTGCTGAAAATTGACAGAGAGAACCGCCGGCTGAGTAATACGTATGATGCTTGCTGGACTCCGGTTTCGGAGGTGAAAGCGTTGGCGTTCGACCACTTGCAGATTTGTCAGGATGCACTGACGTATATCCGTCATTATGTGGAAACAACGCCTTCGGTGATGTTCGACTTGCTTCCGCGCAAGTTTACGGCGGCACAGTTGCGTATCCTCTTTGAATTGGTTTACGACAAGAAGTTTGATGTGCGTAACTTTCATAAGAAAATTGCACTTATGCCTTACGTCGTTCCGCTGGAGGAGAAAGAGCAGGGGGTGCGTCATCGGGCTGCACGTTATTATCGGTTTGACCGGGCTGTATATAAAAAAACGATGCAGTAACTGGCTCGGTAAAAACTCTTAAACTTACGAACTTAAAAAACTAATAAACTTATAAACTAATAAACTAAAAACACATGTATTTACTAGGTTACGATATAGGCAGCTCTTCGGTAAAGGCGAGCATCGTTCATGCGGAGACAGGAAAATGTGTAGCTTCCGCTTTTTATCCGAAAACAGAAGCCGAAATTATGGCGGTACGTCAGGGATGGGCTGAACAGCATCCGGATATGTGGTGGGAAAACCTGAAACTTGCTACAAAAGATATTCTTGCTCATAGCGGAGCGAAGAAGGAGGATATTGCGGCAATCGGTATCTCGTATCAGATGCACGGACTGGTTTGCGTGGATAAGAATCAGCAGGTGTTGCGCCCGGCTATTATTTGGTGTGACTCGCGTGCGGTTCCTTATGGAGAAAAGGCTTTCCAGACACTGGGAGAGGATTTGTGTCTTTCGCACTTGCTTAATTCTCCGGGAAACTTTACGGCTTCAAAATTGGCGTGGATTAAGGAAAATGAACCTGAAATTTATGCGAAGATTGATAAAATCATGTTGCCGGGCGATTATATCGCCATGCGTCTTACCGGGGAAATCTGTACTACGGTTTCTGGCTTGTCGGAAGGGATGTTCTGGGACTTCAAACAGAATGAGGTGGCTGGCTTCCTGATGGATTATTATGGATTCGACCGTTCGCTGATTGCGGATATTCGTCCGACTTTTGCTGAGCAGGGTCGTGTTACGGCTGCTGTGGCTGAGGAGCTGGGACTGAACGTGGGTACTCCGGTGACTTACCGTGCGGGTGACCAGCCTAATAACGCGCTTTCGCTGAATGTGTTTAACCCGGGAGAAATTGCTTCTACGGCAGGTACTTCGGGGGTGGTATATGGGGTGAACGGAGCGGTAAACTATGACCCGAAATCGCGCGTAAATACATTTGCTCATGTGAATCATTCGGCTGAACAGACTCGCCTCGGGGTGTTGCTCTGTATTAACGGTACGGGTATCTTGAACTCGTGGATGAAGCGTACGGTGGCTCCGGAAGGTATTTCGTATGCGGATATGAATGACTTGGCTGCACAGGCTCCTATCGGTGCTGAGGGGGTGAGTGTCTTGCCTTTCGGTAACGGGGCGGAACGTATGTTGCAGAACCGCGAAGTGGGATGCTCGATTCATGGGGTGAACTTTAACCGGCATACGAAGAGTCATGTGATTCGTGCTGCGCAAGAGGGTATCGTGTTTTCTTTCCGTTATGGAATCGATATTATGAAGGGGATGGGCATGGAGGTGCATAAAATTCATGCCGGACATGCAAATATGTTCTTGAGCCCGCTGTTCCGCGATACGCTTGCCGGGGTGACCGGGGCTACAATTGAATTGTATGATACAGATGGCTCGGTGGGCGCTGCAAAGGGTGCCGGTATGGGTGCTGGTATCTATAAGGATAATACAGAGGCTTTTGCTACGCTTGATAAACTGGCGGTGATTGAACCGAATGAACGTGACAGGGCTGCGTATGAAGAGGCTTATGAACGCTGGAAGGGTTATCTTGGATAAAACGAAAAATTAAAAATTAAAAACTAAAAACTCATAAACTTAAAAACTTAAATCTTATGGCAACAAAACAGTATTTTCCCGGAATTGAAAAAATTAAATTCGAAGGTATAGAAAGTAAAAACCCCATGGCTTTCCGCTATTATGACGCTGAACGCGTGGTAATGGGAAAGAAAATGAAAGATTGGTTGAAATTCTCTATGGCTTGGTGGCACACTTTGTGCGCTGAAGGTGCTGACCAGTTTGGTGGCGGTACAAAAAAATTCGCTTGGAACGGTAATGCTGACAAGGTGCAGGCTGCGAAAGATAAAATGGATGCCGGTTTCGAATTCATGCAGAAAATGGGTATCGAATATTACTGCTTCCATGACGTGGATTTGTGCGAAGAAGCGGATACGATTGAAGAATATGAAGCTAACTTGAAAGAGGTAGTGGCTTACGCTAAACAGAAACAGGCTGAAACAGGTATCAAACTGTTGTGGGGTACAGCTAACGTTTTCGGTCATGCACGTTATATGAATGGTGCGGCTACCAATCCTGATTTCGACGTAGTGGCTCGTGCTGCTGTGCAGATTAAAAATGCCATCGATGCTACAATCGAATTAGGTGGTACGAACTATGTATTCTGGGGCGGACGTGAAGGCTATATGTCATTGCTGAATACTGACCAGAAACGTGAAAAGGAACACTTGGCTCAGATGTTGACGCTGGCTCGTGACTATGCTCGCAAAAAAGGTTTCACTGGTACTTTCTTGATTGAACCGAAACCGATGGAACCTTCTAAACATCAGTATGATGTGGATACAGAAACGGTTATCGGTTTCTTGAAAGCTCACGGATTGGACAAGGATTTCAAAGTGAATATTGAAGTGAACCATGCTACTTTGGCTGGTCATACTTTCGAACATGAATTGTGTGTGGCTGTTGACAACGGTATGTTGGGCTCTATCGACGCTAACCGCGGTGACTATCAGAACGGATGGGATACCGACCAGTTCCCTATCGATAACTATGAGCTGACTCAGGCGATGATGCAGGTTATCCGTAACGGTGGCTTCGGTGACGGTGGTACGAACTTTGATGCGAAGACTCGCCGTAACTCTACCGACTTGGAAGATATCTTCATTGCTCATATCGCAGGTATGGATGTGATGGCTCGTGCATTGCTGAGTGCTGCTCAGTTGTTGGAAGAATCTCCTTACAAGAAGATGCTTGCCGACCGCTATGCTTCATTTGATGGCGGTAAGGGTAAAGAGTTTGAAGAAGGCAAACTGACGCTGGAAGAGGTTGTGGCTTATGCTAAGGAAGTGGGCGAGCCGAAACAGACCAGCGGTAAGCAGGAATTGTATGAAGCTATCTTGAATATGTATTGCTGATTGTTGAGCATCTGGTTTGTTTAACTATAATAATTAGGGGAAAAGGCTGTTTTGGCTTATTTGCGGGAATGCAAAGGCTGAAACGGCCTTTTCGATTGTATGGACTGTGAGGTTGGGGTAAAAGAATGTGAGTTGATGCTGTAGAACACTGCTTTTCCTTTTAAAAAAGTATGTTTTCTTCTTATTAATTGTTAACTTTGTGCTCAAAATTTTGATAGTTTTTGTTTATGAATTCCTATAATAACCATTTAGTCATTATGGCAGGGGGTATCGGAAGCCGTTTCTGGCCGATGAGTAGCGCACAACTGCCTAAACAGTTTATCGATGTATTGGGGTGTGGACGTACGCTGATTCAGCTGACTGTAGACCGCTTTAAAGGTATTTGCCTCCCTGAAAATATATGGGTGGTCACTTCGGCAAATTATGCGGAAATTGTAAAAGAACAGTTGCCCGAAGTGCCTGAAGATCATATTCTGCTGGAGCCTTGCCGCAGAAATACGGCACCGTGTATTGCTTACGTAAGCTGGAAAATCAAAGCGAAAAATCCGAAGGCGAATATTGTGGTGACTCCGAGTGACCATATTGTGATGGATGTGCGTGAATTTGGCAGGGTAGTGACTTCGGCTATGAATTTTACAGCTGAATCGGATGCTATCGTGACGCTGGGTATGAAAGCTACCCGTCCGGAAACCGGGTATGGATACATTGAAGCCGACTTGACTATGGCATGTCCGTCGAATAAGGAAATCTACCGCGTGGATGCGTTTAAGGAAAAGCCGAATCTTGCTACTGCTGAGCGTTATCTGCAGCGGAACAATTATTTCTGGAATGCCGGTATATTTATATGGAATGTGAATACGATAGTCAATGCGCTCCGCGTGTATCAGCCTTCGATGGCGGAGATTTTTGAACGTATGCTGCCCTATTATTACACGGATGAAGAGCAGGCGGTGGTGAATGAACTGTTCCCTACGTGTGAGAATATTTCGGTGGATTATGCCATCATGGAGAAGGCGGACGAGATTTATGTGTTCCCTGCTTCGTTCGGATGGAGTGATCTGGGTACGTGGGGGTCGCTGCATGAGAATTCGGAGAAGGATGCGCATAACAATGTGTGTATCGGTCCGAATATCAAGTTGTATGAGTCGCGTAACTGTGTGGTGCATACCACGCAGGAGAAGAAGGTGGTGATTCAGGGGCTGGATGGCTATATCGTGGCTGAAAAGAATAATACGCTGCTGGTTTGCCGTTTGAGTGAGGAACAGCGTATCAAGGAGTTCTCGGCAGAGTGACGGGATATCAACAGGAATATGACACCAGAAATATACAACGGTATAGGAAAAAAAACTTCGCTCATCTTACCTTGCAGGTAAATCTACAAGTATTACTGCTAAAGAGATGAGTATGGCGGGGTATTACCAGCCTTAAGTTTAATTGTTTCCGGTTGTTTCTGCAGACACGCGGTAGATGCTAATGGTATCTGCTGCGTGTCTGTTCTTTTTTTCTGGACGAGGGAATGTATAAGTTAATAGATGTTATCGAAGTTGATTAATTAATCAACATTGAAAAGAAGCTATTATATTTGCAGCATGAAAAAAGACATTGCATATTACGGAAAAATACTCTGTGATTTACGTAAATCCTGTGGTATGACTCAAAAGGAACTGTCGCAGAGGTCTGGAGTTGCAATCGCAATTATCAGTAAAATAGAAAACGGGAATTATGATGCGCGTACCAGTACGTGTTTGAAAATAGAACGTGCATTGAACCTTGCAAAAATATATGTGAACAATCAAAATAACCGACTTATGGAGACAAGAGAACAACAGGTGAGTTATCTGACGGCAGACAACAATCGGGAAGAGTTTTATGATATAGTCAAAACGCTTCCGTGCTTTAAACTGACTACTGTATCGAAAGATAAGAGCTATATTTCATGTCTTTGGGACGAGACTTATCAGAATAAATACATTGAAAGTGATGATGATGTGGAAATTGAAGCACTTTTATATGATAAAGGATGGTATGCCGGGGATCCTCTTGATATGAAAACGGAGGAGGAAAAAGAGCATCATTGGAGTTTTTATTGTGGAACTGGAAGTCCTATTGACATAACAAAACTGACGGCTGTCGAGTTATATGCGATGGAAACGGGAACTGGTTATGAAGTAGAAGGTGTTTCAAGGGAATATTTTGAGGAGTGTCAGAATCAGAAAAGAGACTTAAATAGATTAAATGAGAAATAGTTTGTATTTCATCGAATAGCTCAATATTTACAGGATGGGTAAGATAAACATCCTGTAAATATGTATGTAATTATTTTTGATGTAAGGATTAATCTGTATGCCGGGTTATTTAGCAACAGCTGACGGGAAATGCATATAAAGCGGAATAAGGAGAATTCATACATTCAATGACAGCTTACATACAAGGATTCCTGCAAGATTATCTGCCTTGAAAAACATCACTTATCTTTGCCGTATACTGTTCGAGCCGTTATTCTTCATGTATTGGAGACTCCATTAGAAAAAGTATATAAATAATATGAATACATTAATCTTTTCGACCAGCGTAGAACTCGTCAGGGTGAATCCGGAACATCTGGTTTTTATATCTTCCGATGGGAATTATTCTACCTTGGTGCTTTCGGATGGTGAGAGTAGGGTCTTAACCATGCAACTGGGTCAACTGGAGAAGCTTATTGAAACCCAACTGGGCTCAGCTGGAATGCTTTTTATACGTATCGGGCGTAGCCTGATTATAAACCGGACATTCGTTTATTACATCAATATATCTCAGCAGAAACTCATTTTGAGTAATCAGCATGGGGCGAATCATACACTCAATGCTTCCAAGGAAGCACTGAAATCATTAAAGGAATTATTTGAACAGGAGGTTATATGAAAAACGAATACGATATTAAAGAAACGGAGATTAGAGTCCTGGGAAAGGCTAAACCGGAACTGAAGAAAGGCTGCAGGATCCGAAAGTGGATGGTGGTGACTGCAGCTGCCATCATCGTATGTTTACTGCTACTTCTTTTCTTCTTTTATAGACCGGGTGGTGTTAAAAGCCTCTTGGAGCACAGCAATGCCGAACTGCAAGTTGGGGGGCAGCAGACAGCATCCACGGCTTCAGAATCTGTTCGGTTGCCCGGGAATGAATCTCATGAAAGTGGATGGCAGGGGGGGACAGAAGCGAATGATACAATCATTAATGATGTGCCGATGGTTGTCTATACCCCTCATTACACTAAGGTGGTTTTGCAGATGGGGACTCCAGATATTAAGGATTCTACGATTGTTTACATTGCTCAGGCTGCCGATGTCAGAGCAGACAACCAGCATATTGTAGGAGCTTTTGTATTGGAAGGAACCCCCCTGTCCTGGGGAGTTTCGAAGGAAGGCTATTGTGCCATTATTAACCAGAAAATACATATAGGTGTATCGGACAATACTGCCTTGTTTGAAGAGGCTACAGCAAAGGAGGGTTATTTTTTCCGTCAGTATCCTTTAGTGAGCAATGGTATTGTCTGTGAAAACAAGCCTAAAGGCAAGGCTTTGCGAAGAGCCATTTGTCAGCAGGGCAGCCAGATCTTCATGGTACACTCGGTCAACAGAGAATCTTTCCATGATTTTGCGCAGGCACTGGTTGATTTGGGATGTACCCAGGCTATTTATTTGGTGGGGAGTGATTCCTACGGATGGTGTGTCAATCCGAAAGGAGAAAGGCTGACATGGGGGAATCGAAATCGTCTGAATGCTTCCACTCCAAGTACCAGTTACCTTGTTTTCCGAAAATAAGATTCCTTTTTTTGATTATATCGTCAGAGCCCCTCTCCCTGTTATAAGTGTCAATAACAGGGAGAGGGGCTCTGATTTATTAGTTTGTCAGTATCTCCCCGGTTGTATGAAATCTCCATTTGAATGTAAGTTCGGACACTGAACGCTTCATCTGATACATATAGGTGCTTTTTATTTATTTTGCATTCAATAATTTAGGATATTTGCAGTGCTGATTTAAACAAGATTCGGGTATTTGTATAAAGTTCCGAAAGAATGAAATCGGGTAATTTGGATCAAAATTAAAACGAAAGATAATTTCCCCCCCCCCCCCAAAAAAAAAAAAAAAAAAAAAAAAACAAAAAAAAAAAAACGGGAAAATTGGAACAAAAATAAAAACAAAAAAAATTTCCCCCCCCCCCCCCAAAAAAAAAACAAGTAAAATTCACATGAAAACATTTATTAAAATCATCCTTATGTTACTGACTGTTGGCCAAGCTTTCGGTCAGGAAAGTGGCTATGTAAATAGCGTCACATATTTAAAAGAATTGCTGAATAACCAACAGCTAGAGGAAGCTAAGCATTTTGTTGATAGTATTTTTCAAGGAGGTTTAAAAGAAGAAGAGAAGCATGCTGTCATGGGTATTCTGCATGTATATAATAAAGAATATGGCAAAGCCTTGAACTCGTGGAGTGAAGCGATAAAAAAATGTCCGACAGATCAGGTTGATCTGCTGTCATACAGCCTTTGCAACCGGGCGGATGTCTATGTTGCCTTAGGAGATACTTTGGACGCTGTGAACGACTATCGGCAGGCTGCTGACTTAACGCAAAACGAACCGGCTATCTATTATCGGATGGCTAACCTGTTCTTTCAAATCGGAGATTATGCATCTTCAGACAGCTGTTATTATAAAGCCATAAAGATAGATGGCGATAATCCGTTTCCTTATTGTGGTTTAGCAACCAGCCGGATGTACTGTGAGGAATATGATGAAGCGCGGGAACTGCTGGACTATGCCCGCGTTCTGGATAGTCAGAATCCTTACATCTATAGCTTGAGCTTGCGCATTGAATTTGCGGCTAAAAATTATGATGAAGTCTTGAGACTGGCTACTGAATCTGTTGAGCAAGGTGTTTATGGTGATGAATATAATGAGTCTGTAGAAGCATTGTTGTTGCTTTCGGAAGAAGCTTTTGAAAAAACCGTTTCCTTCCTTCAGAAAAGGATGGAGCAGGACTCCGAAAATAGTCAGCTGAGTTTGATGATGTCTTTTATCTATATTAAGAACGGACATTATCAAGCAGCGATTCCTCTGCTTCAGCGCTTTTGGAATAGCCCGTCAGATTTTCAGGAATCAAGCCTGTACTGGGGAATAATGTGTTATAGCAATTTACAGGAGTATGAGAAAGTAATCAGTTTGAGCAACACTTTATTATCTCTGGTCTCGCCAGATGCAGAATTCTATCAGTTACGTGCTGATGCCCGTTTCTATGAACAAGACTGGGAGGGTGCTGAGTCTGATTATAGAAAAGCGATGAATTTAAATCGAGAAAACGGATCCTATTGTTGCTATAGAATAGGCTGGATTCACGAGATGAATCATCGGTATGAAAATGCGCTGAATTATTATGATATCAGTTTGGCATTCGATCCTACTCATGCGTACAGTTATCTGATGAAAGGGAATGTGCTGAAGGATTACCTGAACTGTCCCGAAGAAGCTGAGGAAGCATTTCGGAATTGCATTCAATACGATCAGGGGATAGAGGAGGGAACGTGCAAACAATACGCTTACTTGGCGCTTGGGGAAACAGAACAGGCTATAGCCGTGAATGACAGCATTCTGAACGAATACCCTAATGCCGGTTGCTATTATGACGCTGCCTGTTTGTACAGCCGCATGGGGCGCAAGGATGAGGCTATATCTTATTTGCAACAAGCTTTAGAAAAAGGATTTAAGGGTATTAAACATATCGAATCTGATGACGACCTGGATAACATCCGGAAAATGCCTGCGTATGTCAAACTGATTAGGAAGTATAAGAAACTGGTTGATAAGCAGAAGGGGTTATGATATGGAAGACCATTGCATGTGCGTGACCATTCTGTTTGGGTATGGAAAATGCGGGGTAGCGCAGCTACCCTTGGTTTTCGATGTATTTTTTGATGGTTTCCTGACTGACATTTCCGACTGATGACACAAAATATCCATCCGTCCAAAATGTGTTTTCCCAGTAAAATACATGTCTAAGGTAATTTTCATGTCTTTTCCAAATGGCAGTTGTTTACATTTGTCGCAGTTGGACATGCCCGGAATGTGGTACACATCACGACCGGGACTTCAATGCCGCTTGCAACATCAAGGAATTTGGCTTGAAAGCCCTACCCACGGAGCGTGGGAAAGTCAAGCCTGTGGACTGTCCTCTTGTGGATGACCGACCTCGTGTCCTAAAAAGCAATGGCAGGAAGAAGCAGGAAAAGAGAGGAGGTATTGGTATCTCCGAAGCCGCTAAATCTTCAGTTTAGCGGTAGTTCACATAATAGATAAACTAAATCTTGTCTTGTTGTTAACCATTCCGCCACCGCTAACGTCATGATTGTATCATCTGTAGGCTTACTTTTTTTGCGAATAAATCAAATGTTGTTGATTTGCAATTATGTCTTTCAAATCTTGAACCTATTATATCTCCAATAATTGCCCCCAATATATTTCTTTCCATAAAATTTAATATTTAAAATTCTAATCTAAATCCTTTATGTTTTAACTCAGCATATTTCTCCGGATTGAACCGATATTTTACTGGCACCCTTGAAGGAGTATTCTCCGGCCTTTTCTCAGCCTCTATCAGTAAGCCAAGCTTCAGCGTCTTGTTATAGAAATTACGCCTATCGAACTTTACCTCAAGAATTGCTTCATAAAGATTCTGTAATTCACTCATGGTAAATACGTCTGGAAGTGATCCGTAAAGCTTCTTATATGCATATATTCATATTAACTATCTGTTAATTTTGATATTCTAGATGTTATAGCACCTTGATTTCGTTGGAAAATTTCCATAAGTTCTTTAACTGATTTACCATTGTGATATAGTTCTAGAAGTTGTTTGTCTTCTTCATTAGTCCAAGGTGTGTAAGCTTTTGGGTAAAGAGCTTTTTGTTGAGCCATATAAGAAGAACCTGGTTTGGAATTTGATTCCTTTGAGTCGATAGTGGTTATTGGATTAAATGTTTCTGTATAATGTTGAGAGATTGGTCGCTTGATATTAAATATTTCTATCAAGTCATTAATCACTCTCTCTTGGTTTTTTTGGATGGTTTCTGGAGTCCATTCATTTGGATATGTTTTATATATTTTTTGTGTGCTTGCAAAGGAGCTAATATCTTTCTCAAAATATTTCTTTAACTTTTCTTGGTAATCAAGGTTGCCAAGAGAGGAGTTCTTTCTACGGCCAATTAAGCATAGATTTCCTATTTTATGTGTATAATACTCTCTTTCACTTTCATTAAAATCCTTTACCCACTTACTGCTTTTTTTAGGATTTTGAGGAAGAATGTGCTCAATAGAAATTGTCCCAAACTCTTTCCATTCGGATTTGTCCTTATATTTATATTCGAGAAGCATCAAAAGTGCGTATGTATATTTTCTGCCATATATTTCTGATTGTATATTTGCTATGAATACTTGTTCGTTAAATGAGTAAAATTCCTTGTTGAAAAGAACTTGGTTGGCATCGGTTGATTCCTCAATTATGTTCATGATATTGTTTAAGTTGTCAATGCGGTATGATGGGGCTTTGCCGCAGACTGCATCGGCAATATTTTTACATGCTACCTTTAGAGTAAATTCAAGAAGTCCCTTTTTGCCAAATTTACGCCCATAGGAAAGTACCACCGGCACCCAATCTGTTGATGGCATGCATTCATTGAGGATTCTTATTAGAGTACAATATTCAGGGTCTTCGTTGTTTGTTAGATTAATTAGTTTATTGTAATCTTTATATGCCTCAAAAACATATTTAAAGAAATCTTTTCCTTGTTTGATTATTCCAGCCTTGAAAACCAGTTTGTCATACTCATCAAGTAGATTCATTTTAGGTCGTTTTTTGAGCAGCATAGTTCGTATGTATGCCAGGAAACGATCAAAGTCATTACCCAAATCCTCTTGCATATTTTCCCATTCGCGAGCATATTCATTCATTTCATTGTTGTCTTCAATTTTTTCAAGGTTAGATGATTTCAGAATATCTGCATTGCTTAATTTCTGACCACGGTCATTCATCACGGAAAATAGACGGAATGCATCCTCTAATGAATCAGCTGAAATATATATCATGACAACATTGTTGAGGATATAGCCTAAAAAAGCATCTAAGTCTATGTCTTTATGTTCAGTAAAAAAACCATCTAAACATAATAGTGCATTACACATTCTTTGAATGGATATACATTCTTGTTTATTGTTGGCTTTCTTTACAATTTTATCCCAATGCTGCGTAATACTTCCTGGAGCCATCAAATATTCTTCTATGAATTTCTTGACATTGCCGCGAATTTCATAAGATAAACGAATTCTTTCAGATATATGTTTAATTTTGTTAGCCTTCTGAAAAATTAATTCTATACAATTACTTTTTACATCATCAGAGGATTTCTCGTAATCACGCAGGTATGCAAACAATAGGAATAAGGTCGTAATTCGTTGTTGTCCATCTAGAAGATCGTTGCTCTTATCTTTGCTTTGGATAATATACGAACCGAGAAAGTATTCTTCGTTGTTATGTTCAATATAATTGGAGGCAAAGTCTTCCAACATATCATTTATATTGTCGCTTTCCCAAACATAATGTCTTTGATAAGAAGGAACTGTATACCATTCTTCAAAAACCTTATCGATGGATTGCTTTCCGAATCCTATTTCTTTATTTCCCGATTTCATATGTTAATTAGCTTTTTTCTGTTATGTTTACTTACCGATGCAGTAATTGCAAATTCCTGATTATCAAATATTTGGAGCTCTAAAAGGTACAGAAGTCTAATTTTTTTGTCATTTTTAACCATTGTAACTCATTGATTATCAATGAGTTATATATTGTTACATTCTTTTTGTAAGACAAAGATAATTGTATTTTGTTGAATTTCAAAGTTTTCC
>Glacier_p1__coassemble_407_pt1 | contig 29567 bp, 29 predicted proteins | sample Glacier_p1__metabat2_high_PE_021 | metagenome-assembled genome bin Glacier_p1 | reverse complement strand
TTTATTTACTGCCAGAGCCGCTTAGGCTTGGCTATTTTTTAACGAACTATTAAATTTTAATGTGGTAGAAATTAATATTTTTTCGTGTAGGTTCTATTATATGGGTTCTGATGTAATGAGCTGATAATAATATTTATACAAAAGAATGTAAATCAAAACAATTTAAGACGCTATGCGTTCAGGATAAGAGTTATTGGCATATAACGGTTGGAATCTACTCCAACCGTTCTTTTTTCTTTAGCGAATCCATCTTAGCCTCTAAGATTTCATTCATAGCCAGATAAAATGCAGTCCTTACGATATTAAAATTGTTTGAAAGAGCTGCATTTTCTTTTATCCGGTAATGAGGTTCAACAGCTTTCCCTTCACGAGGATTACCCTTGAAAGTCGTTTTAGGTTTCCCATATCCAAGTGAGAAATAAGTATCATGGGAAGTACAGAAAGTAAGTGGTCTAACTCCAAAATCACCAGTTGTTTCCTCACCCACAAGAACAGCACTACCGGACTCCTTCAGAATACTTGCAAGATATTCGGCAGCTGAAAAGGTATTTTGGCCAATCATCACATACAGTTTACCCTTGAATGAATCTTCAGACGGAGTTATTAGAGTCTCAGCTTGATAGGGGTGTTTTAAGAGAAGGGCAGCTATCTTTTCCATATTCCTGACAAGTCCACCATGATTATTCAGCAGATTCAGAATGATACACTGATAGTTCTTGACCTTATTGTATTTGAGTATGAATTCCTCAGTTTCTTCATCTGTAAATCCTGATAATGACAAGAGGGTTAAGTATTCTTTCTTATCTTTAGGTGAATTCATAATACTTTTAGTCTCTGCACTCCTGATTTCTTTGTTATGCTCGGATATGCGCTGCATTCCATCTCTGCTCAATTCTACCGTAACATTAAAAACGTAGTCATCTCTGCAAAGACATAGGTTCCTTACTGTATCGATATAACTTGAAAATACATAATCCTCTGTATGAACATATCTCCCCTTTTCAGTGGATCCAGGAACGTAATTCTTCATACTATCTCTCCATGACACTACATCTATACCATCTACAGACAATATCCTGTCTCCTTTCTTTAATGGATATTCAGTCAGGTTGGCTGAAACATACAAAGAATCACTTCTCCATTCCGCATCCGCCATAGTCGTGTATTTACTGTATCTCAAGCAGGTATGTGAATTTCTCAACTCAGAGAAATACTGTTGGATAGCTAAAAAATATTCCCTGTTATTCTTAGCATTCATTACTTTTACAGAATACTTATCACGTAAAGACTTTAAGGATATTCCCTTATAATCAGCGAGAGAATAATGTTTCTCAACAATGTCACATATCTCTTTGAAATCATCCATATATTCGTCTGGTTCTATATCTTGTTCTAAAACGAATTGTTTCTCTGCCTTCATTGTAAGATGATACCCGACCCAATAAATAGGATAGTTCCTTACGGCAATATATATAGTCCCCAAAAGAATCAAGAGGTATGATATGCATACTATCCAGAATCCAAGTTTTTTTCTTTTAATATAGATATATACAGTAGCTCCTACTGTGGTAATCAGACATAGGATCTGGGTCCATAAAAATATATTCATAATCATCTACTTGCTACCAATGTTATTTTTACTCTATCAATATCATCATGCTGGCTTAACCCCCAACATAGTTTTTTATCCTTAACAAACTCCTCACAAAATTCATGAATTGGCTCCATCTCATTCATCATCAGTTCATTCTGAGAGTTGTATTCTATGATCATAACAAAGCGTTCATAGTCCTTGCCCAAATTAATTAAGTCTTTACCCAGCTTGTCCATTACTTCCTTTATCCTTACAACATTTTCATTTGTCAAGGAGGTATGAGAAAAACATTCGACTTCATGTTCACTCATTAAATAACCATAGTCTTCCATACCAAGATTATTCATCGGGTACTTGTTCTTTGCCAGTTCACTTAAAATCTGAAATGCCTTTTCTTTTTTCATATCGGTTGTTTTTTAATGATGAAGCAAAATTATTCCACCTATGCACACATATCTTATGCACCATTATACTATTTTGCAAAAAGCAGGAAACGCCATAAAAACAGAATTTACAATATGGATAGTATCTTATCTGCTTGCTACCAATGTTATTTTCACATCCTCAACATCATCATACTTACTTAACCCCCAACACATTTTGCTGTCCTTTATATACTTCTCACAAAATTCATGAGTAGGATCCAATTCATTCATCATCATTTCATTCCAAGAAATGAATTCTACGGTCATTAAGAAACACTTAACCTCACTACTGGCGTTAAACAAATCAATACAATAATTGTCCAATTTTCTCTTTACTTGTATAACAATCTCATCAATAGAGGAGATATGAGAAAAACATTCAATTTCATGCTCTTTCTCTAAATAACTATACTCTACCAAATCTATTTTCAAAGGACGCATGTGCTTTGTCAACTCATTTAAAATCTTTAGTACTTTTTCTTTTTCCATATCTGGTATATTTTTGATGATGTTACAAAATTACCCCACTGGTGCATAAATAACTTGTGCAGTATCACATTATCTTTGCAAAAAACAGAGGAAACCATGAAAACAGAATTTGCTATATGGATGGTGTCATATCTTATAAGGAGAGGTCCTGATACCCAAGAAAATATTATAAACGAATGGTCTAAATACATAAATGAAGATGTAGAGATTCATAGGAATACATTCGGGAACTATAGAAAAAAGGCTGAAGAATTGTTCGGAACAGAAATATCATACAATCCAGTTACCAAAGAATACTACATAGAAGATAAGGGATTAATAATCCATAATGCCATGTATAAGTGGTTGCTTCAGTCTGTTTCAGCTTCAAATGTGATAAGCAGAAGAAGCAGGCTAAAGGATCGAATAATGCTTGAAACCAGTTCAGGAGGTGAAGAATTCATTGAACCAATAACGGAAGCGATGGAGAAAGGGCTGTGTATTAAAATGATTTATCAGGCGTTTTGGGATGAACCGAAAGAAAAAATCGTAGAACCATATTACATAAAGCTCTTCAAACGCCGTTGGTATCTGATTGGAAAGAGACGTGATATTGGGGAATTCCGAACTTACTGCTTTGACAGGATAAAGTCAGTAACTGTTTCAGATATTAGATTTAAGTTTATTAAAGAACAAAGTGCTGAAACCTTGTTCTATGACTATTATGGAATTATCCAATATCCGGTAGAAAAGGAACGTGTTGTAATCAAAGTGGGATGTGAACAGGGAATGTATATTAAGACTCTTCCCCTCCATCATTCACAAAAGCTGATACAGCAGGATGACGACTACATGACATTCGAATTATATCTGAAACCCTGCTATGACTTTGTACAGGAATTACTATCTTGTGGATCAGACCTCGAAGTAATAAGTCCCCAGTCACTAAGGAAAGAAATAAAGCAATATGCAGAAGAAATGTGTGAAATATATAACCCCAAAGATAATGGATAGAATAAGACATTTTATTGATAAACTTTCAAGAGAGGTATCTACACCAGAACTTACCAACGTATATTCTCCGGAAATACCTCAGAGTGAAGTATGTAGGGAAAATCTGTATAACTACCTTCAAAGAATCAGGAATAATAACAGTAATGTGATGCTAATAGGTGAAGCACCTGGTTATCATGGTTGTAGACTATCAGGAATCGCATTCACTTGTGAGGAAAACTTTACTGAGGATATAATACCAGAGATTATGGGAAAAGACCTTGGATATAAGATTTACTCCGACGGGAAACCAGAAAGAGAATTTTCAGACTGTCGGGTGCCCGAAGAACAGCACCTCCTTTTTCACACTTTTTAAATTTGTTAATTTTGAACATTTCACCCCGATTTTTACCCTCGAAAACCCGCTCACAAGCCCTGTGAGCGGGTTTTCTATGTTCATTTTTAACATTTTAAGATTCCAGAAGAATCATGCATCTTTGTGTGTTATTAATTTGAGAAATGGATAGAAAACACATGACAGTCTTTAACCGGTGCTTTCAGAAGACCGGTAGTTGCCTGACCGACCTCCCCGCATGGATCGAAGAAATCCGCAGCGGAAAGTATCAAGAGGCGGTCAGTCGCTTGCGCAGCTTGCGCAATGAGGGAAAGTCGGCACAAGCCGACGAAGTAAAACAAACTTTGCCTGCTCTTGCTCCGGCAGGCAACTGCATGGAAGGACGGCAAATCCCCCGGCTGAAGGACCGGACGGGCGTGGCGATGTTCGACCAAGACAAGATGTCGCCCGAACAGGTGACCCATGCCGCTCAGGTGCTCCGCGAAGTGCCGTGGGTCATGGCGGGACACATCACCTCATCGGGATGCGGATACCGCACCTTTGTCGATATAGGAAGGGTGCATCCCGATGTCTACCGCGAAGCCTACCTTCAGGTGGCAGAAACCATCGGACAGCTCACCGGCTCGCCTTGCGATACTGCCACCTGCGACCTCTGCCGCTTGTCGTACACCTCCTTCGACCCCGACGCCTTCTACCGTGAAGACGCCCTCCCGTACCCGTATCCAGCCGGACGCAATCCGCTGAACTACGTACCCCTTCCGTCGGGAGGCGCAGCCGAAGATTTTTCCGAAGACTTCTATCGGATGAGCGGATTCACGGAGGAGAAAACAAAACCGGCAGAACCGGCAGAAAGCTCGGCATGCAAGTGCGTTCCCAAGGGAGTGGGAGACCAGAAACGACTGATGGAAAAGGTGGACAGCGTGCTTCAGAAATACCTGAAAAAGCATCCGCTGGTGGTGGGACGGCGACACTTGACCCTTTTGCGGCTGGGACAATATGCTTGTTGGCGCAACCTTTCCCGACGGGAATTCGAAAACCTTAAGATAGAGGCATTTAAGCTCTGTCTCGACATGCACGAAAGGGAGGTTTCACAGGCCCTGGAATGGGGCTTTACACACGGCTACAGCGACCTCGTAAATAAAGGGTCAGTGCCAAAGTGTCAAGACACGGATTTCTCCTGCGCACGCGCGAACGGTCCCGATGGGGGAGAGGAAGGCGAAGATTTCAGTTCGCCGGAAGAGTCGGAAGAAGACGAGGTGAAACGCCACTGTCCGCTCTTCCCCGAAGAAGTCTATGAAAACCTTCCTCCCATGCTGCAGAAAGGACTGGCAGCTGCACGCACTCCGAGAGAACGCGACATGCTCCTCATGGCCATGCTCACCAATCTCAGCGGTTGCCTGCCCGGCACCCACATGCTCTATGCCCGTCACGATTACACCCCTCATCTCTACTTTGCCGCCATCGCTCCGGCAGGGTCGGGGAAAGGGGTCGTGTCGCTGGCAGCCGGACTTGGAGCCCGCATCGAACAGATGTATGAGGCAGATAACGAACGAAACAGCATGGAGTTTACCAAGCAAAGCTATGCATGGGAAATGGAAAAACGCCAGGCACAGAAGGAAGGGCGCGAACCCAACTGGGACCTGCAGCCCGAACCCTTCCGCCGGAAAGTCTTCCTCCTCCCGTCGAACATCTCCAAGAGCCAGTTTATGCTTAATCTGGAGGCAGCCGAAGAAGTCGGCATGGTGGCAAACTGCTCAGAGATGGACTCCTTCTCCTCCTCCCTCGGCAGCGACTGCGGAAAGTATGCCGCCGAACTGCGTATGATTTTCCACCACGAAACCGTGGGACAGAACTACAAAATCGACGGCCGTCCCATCGTCATCAAGAAACCCCGCCTTGCCATGTGCATGTCGGGCACCCTGCTGCAGCTTGTCCGTTTCGTCAACTCGAAGGAAGACGGAATGTACAGCCGTATGGCACTGCTCACCGGTGAAGGCTCCTCCGGATGGATTTCAGCTGCCCCCGATGCCGAAGGTGTGCTCGATGGAGGTGCCCTCTTCGAAGTTCTTTCCGAGCAAGTCCTTGAACTCTTCCGCTTCTCGCAGAACCATCCGCTGGAAGTCCGCTTCAGTTCCCGGCAGTGGAAAGAACACACCCGCTGCTTCGGTCTGGCATGGAACAACGTCTCCATGGAAGAAGGAGAGGGGAACATGGCCATCGTAGGACGTCACGGACTCATCGCCTCCCGTCTCGCCATGGTCTTCACCGCCCTCCGCCGCTTCGAGACCGGCTTTGCCGTCGACCGGATGGAATGCTCCGACGAAGACTTCCGCCGCATCATGCTCATTGCCCAGTGTCTGCTTGAGCACAGTCTCTCACTCTCTACCATCCTTCCCGGCAACGGAACCAAGCGGAAGCAACAAACCACCTTCTTCCGCATCCGTTCTATCTTCAGCCAGATGTCCGACGAGTTCACCTTCTCTCACTACATTGAGTGCATAGAAAACGCCGGACTTTCCAGACGCAGTGGCACCCGTGCCCTGACCAAGCTGATCGAGAGCGGAGAGGTGGAAAAAGTGGAGCACGGACTCTACCGGAAAACCAGTGCCGGGAAAAAGGGTCAAGAAAAAATTTGGCACTGACACTTTGTTTAAGACACCCTTTTAGAGCGGTATTTCAGATGTAACAGTCTGATATACCGCTTTTTACAAAAGGGTCAAACAGCTCCTAGAACGGGGTTTACGAAGCACTGATTTCCTTAAAAAAAACGCTTCGGTGTTCAGAAAAGAACGCCGAAGCATTTTTTTTAAAGCGACTCGGCATTCCGTCTTAGCTGCCTGAAAAAACCCGCTGACGAGGTTTTCCATCCAGACAGGAACCCTGTCAACCCGTTCACTCGTTCCCTTCGATACCCGGACAAGCCTTGTCAGCCCGTAAAAAATATCCTAAATCAATTCTTGCACAATTTTTTTAAAACAGCTATCTTTGCACCTACACCAGTCAACGGGTCGCCCGGTCAACTACACTGGCCGTCTGGCCACCTGGTCAACTGGTTTTAAAAAACAACAAAATGAACCGAAGTAAACTGCTGCCCGGAGCATCCGCTCCACAGTACATACGTAGATAAGCGATTCGATGTCACTGGATAGTACCGAGCCCCTTTCTACCGCCCCCATAGGCACCCCTCATACCGAGCCCGCACAGACACGTGCTATAGGTCCGGAAGTAGAAGTACACCCTTGCAGCAAGAGCCCCCATGCCCAATCCCCCTGCACCACGTGGAGCTACCTTTTTCTCCACCACACCCGTGTAGAGCGCATGGCAGCCACCCTCTCCGTTCATTTTCCCACCTACGTTCACACCACCACCACCTACCTGCGCACCCGCAAGCGAGTGGTACAGATAGAACGCCCCACGGTGTCCGGTCTGCTCTTCATCCAAGGCAACCCCACCGCCATCGCCGCCCATCTGCGTGAAAACTTCCCCGGACATTACCTTGTGCGCAACTGCGCCACCGGACACGTAGCCGTCATCCCCGACAGCCAGATGCAACCCTTCATGCGCATCTCCACCCTCGATGCCCAGCGCCTCCGCTTCCTTCCCCACGGACTGGATTACTATGCCGAAGGCCATCCGCTGGTCCGCATCATAGGCGGTCCGCTGCACGGCATGGAAGGCTACATCCTCCGCATCGCCCGCGACCGTCGTCTGGTACTCTCCATCGGCAGTTTCACCCTCGCCCTGAGCGGCATCCACAAAGAACAGTTCGAAAACGTAACCCAATACATCGCCGACCGTCAGCAAGCCGTACCGGTATCCCCGTTGTGCGGAACCCCGCAACAGGAAGCCATCCGCACCAGTCTGCTCCGTCCGCAGACCCTGCTCGACCACCTTGCCGTGGCACACGTCATCGAAGACTGGCACTGCCGTGCCCTCCGCTGGGTCAAGGAAGAACGGCAAGAAGAAGCCCTCCGCCTCCTGCTCGACCTGCTGCACATCGTAGGCGACCTCTACCGCCGTGTGTGCGACCGCCGCATCCCCCGTGCCGACTGGGCAGAAGTGCGCGTCCAGTTGCGTAACGTGCAAGCCGAAGCCGTTTCCTTGCTGGCCCATCCCTCGCTTTCGCCGGATGCGAAAGAAGATGCCGAAGCGGCATTGGAAGCACTGGAAATGCAGTTTGGAGAGGTGTGGGAGGAATAAGGCCTGAAAAAATCTTGCTGCTTTTAAAACTATTTTATATATTTGTTTCGTGGTATTTATATAAGTTCAGCAACCTTGTATCTGGTTGTATAAAAAACGAACGAACCCGGTAAAGTAGTTGAAATAAAAGAACAGATGAAAAAAATAATAATAAATAATTTTCGTTGCTATAGCCACCAAGAGATAGAGTTCCGCAGCGGCATCAACCTTTTGATAGGTGATAATGCAAGTGGAAAAACGTCGCTCATCCGCGCCTGTAATTTTGTGGCCAACTCGCTATTTTGCGGGTACAGTGACGAAAATACAGTTTGGAAGAGTGTGGAAGATGACGATTTCCGATTGAATGTAGATTCAAACTATACCATTCTTCCGGAACAGCCTGTGTCTGTTTCTTTTTGCCTTGCACCTTGGGATCTTTATCCCATTGAGGATGGAAATACGACGGTCGACATTGATTATTCTACCGTATTTCAGCTTGAAAAACGCTCAAAAAAGAATGCCCGTAACTTGCTTACAGGACTGACACCCTTGAAAGAGTATGCATCCCATTTACGCTCAAGTTCCCATGTTGAAAACGATGCAGGTATTCGCCAGCTAAACGTGCTGCCCGTATATGCTTGTTTTACGACAGAAGATATCCATTCCTCTCGGAAAATAGATAAGCAAAAATTTAAAGACTATGCGCAGAAGCCTTCTTTCGGCTATTTTGAATGCTATGACTGTCGTGGCTTGTTAACCTATTGGCTTGATCGGCTTTTGGTGTTGCAGGAGGCTGGAATTGGCACTGAAGAAATAGAATGTGTTCGAAAAGCTATCCGTGAGTGCCTTGGAAAAGAAGGCTGTCGTATTATTGAAGACATGGTAGTCCGTCCGGTAAAAGGCAAAGTTTATTTCGCTTATACTGACGGTAGATTTGTAGAATCCACCATGCTTTCCGATGGATATAAGCGAGTGGTAAATATCGTAATTGATTTAGCTATCCGCTGTGCGCTGCTTAATAAAGTGAAGTATGGTGCTGAAGCTTATAAATACACACATGGAACGGTTATTATTGATGAAATAGACGAACATTTGCACCCCGCTTTACAGAGCCGGATATTAAGAGCCCTTCATGCTACTTTCCCGAAGATACAGTTCATAGCAAGTACACACGCACCGCTCGTTATGTCTTCCGTAAAGAATTCTGATGAAAATGTGGTTTATCGTTTGTATTATGATGAAGAGGAGTGTACTTACAAGCATATCGAACTGAATACGTATGGGCTTGATGTCAATCTGATATTGGAAGAGGATATGATGGTAGAAAGCCGCGATTCTGTCATCGGAGAAGATTTGAAGAATATTCTTTCATTGTGATAAGTCAAAAGGATCGAGTGTGATTCCCATAACCCCTTTGCAGGAAGATTGTCAAATCCATTTTATATACGATGAGTTTGGGGGTATACAAGGAGATAATGAAGACGCGCAAAAAGATATTGATATACTTAATTTAAATTGTGAATGGTTGCAGAAACGCCGGAATGCGGCAATAGAAGGTGCCATTTATGATGAAGATTATGAACTGCTTCCGGATGAAGAATTGAAAAAGTATCTTGCTACAATTATGTGCACTGATGCAAACGGAAGGCATTCCGAATTTTGTTTCGTTATAAAAAACGTAATTGAAGGTTTGCTGAAAACAGAGACGGATTTTGAAGAATACCTCCAGCTTTTTAATTTGAAATTAAAGGGTTGGAAGAACTTGAAAAAAGTAAGAAGATTTAGCAGGAAGCAGCTGAAAATGCTACGAAAACAAAATGCAACTACTAAGAAAGATAAAGGTAAGCAGTCAAAAATTGGCTCATAATTGAAAACCCTATCTTCGCTGCGAACAAGAATTTTAGCATTTATGTATAGCAGTGAAGATCTTGAAAAGTTTTACTTTCAGTACCAGACTGAGGCCTTGCCTCATGGAGAATCAGAAATGGTACAATGGAACCCATTAAGGAATTTTTCTAATAAATAGTGCAGGTATGGCAGAGGATCAGAAAGATCGATACATACAATACCTTGCTGAGCAGAATCAGGATCTCAGGTTGACAAGTGATGCCGGAGCAGAGATGGCTGCCACCTATCACAGTGTGATAGGAACGGTAAAGCTTCATGGTAGTTCTATCTGGAACTTCATCGGAACTTTTTTCAAAAACATCTTTCAATCACTTTGGCTACCAGCCAATGTTAAATTCAAAACTAATTAATTAACAAAACTCGGTTTAGGGGGTACTGGAATGTGCTTCTGCAAGAGGGGTATGCTCTGAATTGAGTGGTTACGTGAAGAGGTAAAAAAACGATGATATTCGAAAATGATGACAAAGGCAAACTGCCGGATGGTAAGGAGATGGGACGCTTTCTGGCAATGATGCAGCGCCAAATACCTGTGCAGCATATCATGCCGATGGAGCGGATTGTAAGTAATGAAGACGCTTATGTCTTGACCAAATTATCGAACGGGCGATATTCCATAAAGCCCAATATCACTCATCAGGGATTATTATATTACGGCAACTGCGACTTTGAATCTGTAAAAAAAGGTCTGAAGCCTCGTTTTTATCAAAAACCAGAATTCGGAGAGGAATTGGGACATGGTGATTTTTTAGAGTACAACGTTTTATTGGAACAATTTAAATTGCTGGTAGAGACATTCCCGTTATATAAACTGTTGAATGAGGGAATAGAAGTAAGTCCACGCTTGACAATTCGGATTGGCAATCCCTATAGCCTGGCTTCCGCTTATGGTTTGAAAACTCCTTTCATGAATCTGACTTCCGACATTGATGTAGCCATGTTTTATGCTACCCATCGTTATAATGAGGATACTCAGGATTTTGAGGGTGTGAAAAAAGGCTTGGGAATCGTATATACCTATGTTTTGCCTTTGCAATTCGGGCTTATTCCGGGTCTGTCAACTCTGGGAAAGCAGGTCTTTTACCGAACTTTCTTCAACAAGCAGTTCTTGCTGAGTTTGAATATAAACGATGATTTTAACAAAAACAAATTAGTGAGCGGATTCACGTTCCGCCATTCACAAGAAGGTGCTGATTTTTATGGTAAGATGTTTAAAAACGGCGAACTCCTTATCCCCAAGGATGATTTCCTTCTGAAAAAATGGAAAAGCTATGATAAAATCATTTTTCGTGATGCGTTAATTAATAATTTGAAGTCAAATCCTCACGATGATATTACGGAGAATACCAGAATATTGGAAGGACGAGGGTTTACAATAAAAGAGGGAAGTCCTAAGTTTGTGAAGGAAGATCTTGCTGGTATTGACCTTTTGAAAATATGGGAAGAACTATGTGATGATTTGGTAGCGAGCGAATATGTAAGGAATAGTGCTGTTGACTTTTTAGAACAAGTCCCCGACATGGAAAAATATAAGTCTTATTTTAATGTGAATTTATATTATGAGAGATAAAACGTCCATGGGGTACATTGCCATTGCGGTTTTTGCCATAGTAGGCATGTGCTTTTATCTTTATGTATCCCAATTGGAAAGATTGATAAAGTATGCATCTACTTTTCAGTCGGGAGGATTGGAGCTGACAGGATTGTTGGGTGATAGTGCTGGTCTGATTAATGCCTTGTTTTCCGGCCTTGCTTTTGGAGGGGTTATCTTGACTATTATATGGCAGATTAATAATGATAACAGAAACAAGAAAAATGTTCAAAAGCAGCAGTTTGAAAATACCTTCTTCAATATGACTCAGACCTTTGAGCACATAGTGGAAGGTCTTGTAATCGAGAAGACCGATGTCTTGGGAGGCGAAGCGAATGCCTTGCTTTCAAATTATTATACGACAGCCGATGTGAATGCCGATTTGGATACGGCTTACGGCAAGGAAATAAAAGGCAGGGCTGTATTTAAGTATCTGTATCAGGAACGCAAGATGGAGGGCAAACTGTTGAGTGATGCCATAAAGGAATCCGGCTTGACACCGTATGAAAATGCTTTAGGCGGAACTCTTGACCATTATTTCCGCTACTTGTATCGTATTTTGAAATTCATAGATGAAACCGACTTGATAGATGAACAGCAAAAATACCGCTATGCTTCTATGTTCCGTGCTCAACTCTCCGAGTATGAATTGGTCTTGATATATTACAATGGCTTGTCGAAGATAGGGGAAAAGAAGCTGAAGCCTTTGCTTGAGAAATTCTCAATTTTGAAAAATATCCGTTTTGAAGATTTGGCATCAGAGACAGACCGTGACGGGAATGAACGTACTTTGTTTAAGGTCGACTATTTGGATTCAGCTTTTGTTCATACAAACATCTATATGGGTGGTTGGTGCATGGTATTGCTGGATATAATCTTCAATTCGGTCATTCTTGTGATTGCCTTGTCTTTGATGTCAGGCATATTGGATACATTCTTGTTTGAAGGCATTTTTTCACAACCGGTATTCAAGAACCACCCCATTGCTATTACGGCCTTGCTGTTGGTACTGATTGCCTATCACGCAATCCGGTCGGTCAATGATTTTCATTATGTGCAGATTAAAAAGAGAGAGTATCTGCGCTTGTGGGACAGTTTCCGGTATATTCTATCCTGCTATTATGATGCAGCAAACTTGAAGCTTGTCGTGCCGGTTATTGCAGCTTTGTTTTATTTATGCGGCTCGCACGACTGGTATGGCTATGGATTTGTTTCCTATGCTATCCTGATTATTGTTGGTCTGATGGTGAAACCTGTAGTGGCAGTGGGGTATACTTTGTATCAGATGTATAAGCTGAAATAAAGGGTATGAAGAATTGTTCGTTTCGCGCATTGATATGGAATAGAGAAATATCAGTCTTTTTCAGTGGAGTAACTATAAATTTACTATAATGGATAAGCGATTTATAAAATGGCTTGATATTTATGATGAGTTTTCAGAGGGGACTGCCTTACGCGATATTCTGAATGATGCAATCCGTTGCTATCGTCATGATATCGCCAGACCTGCATTTCTACTTTCTTACATTGCATTTATGCAAGCAGTGAAAAATAACCTGCTTAACTCAGAAAAGCCAAATGGATTTAAAGAGGAACGTTGGAATGCTTGTATGGCTAACTTGCGGAATGAAAATAAGTGGGATGAAGAAGTTAGCGTATGCATTAAGAGACAGAAAAAAGATGCGCAAGATGTGACATTCTTCGAATTACCCGATTCTATTCGTACAGATTTTGACTATTGGAGAAATCGTCGTAATGACTGCGCTCATTATAAGTCATCTGAGATAACTCTATCACATGTATCAGCTTTCTGGATGTTTATGATGGAAAACTATAATAAGTTTACCCCGATTGGAGGTTTGCAGCAATCTATTAATGATTATAAGCGTCATTACGATATTTCATTAACTCCCAAAGGAAAGAATACCGGAACGATATTTAGACGTTTGTGTCTGGCAATTAAGAGTGAAAATGATTTGGAGAAAGTAATAGAGGAAGTATTCCCTTTGATGGAATTAAAGGCACAGGTTGACTTACTACATAACTTATTGACCGACAGTCGTCATCGCCAAAAAGTTACAAATGTGTTGAAATCCAACATGAAAAATTTGAGAACTTATCTTTATAGCAGACCTACAGACGTTTCGTTGCTTTTAGGAGATGATTCCGCAATGACCAGAAAATTCTGGTATAATGATTTCAGTCAGTTTGGACAATGTTTGAATGTATATGTTCAAATGTTGCGTGGACGCATGCTGCCGAAAGAAGAAATTGAGGAGTCCTTAGAACTTCTTTTGAAATGTAAATATGATTATGGTTCCTTTCAAATAGAGGATTCAGATTTTCAGGTACTGGCTGAACATGGGATTTATGACCTTTTCATTGATAATTATCTTACGAAGGAAAATCTTGGAACGAATTATAAGGAAAAGAATTACAAGACCGAGTTTTATATTTCCTTCATCAAGCATGGAGGAATAACTGACAAGATGATAAAAACTTTGTCGGAGTCTTTTGAAGGGAATCACCCTTATGTGTTGTCCACCAAGGTACAACAAATGCTGTGTGACAACGATGAATACAAACGGCAATACTTGGACTCTATAAGCAGGCAAGGACTGGAGGATTTCTTGCATATCGGAAGCGAAGACAAAAATGAGGTAGATAATCAGCTGTAAAGATGTACAAATATGCCGATGGCGAGTCGGATGTAACTTGTCACAAAGTGATTGGAACGGTGAAGCTTCATGGCAGTTCTGTCTGGAACTTCATCGAATCTTTTTCAAAAATATCTTTCAATCACTTTGGCTACTAGCCAATGTTAAATTCAAAACTAATTAATTAACAAAACTCGGTTTAGGGCACTGAAAAGTGCCCTTTCAAAGGGGAATGCCCTAAATTGAGTGGTTACAATATTAACATGTTATTTTATGATAGATGTATCAATAATAATTCCTATTTATAATAGGGCAAAAACTTTAAATGCTTGCATAGAAAGTGTACTACAACTTGATTATTCTAATTATGAGGTAGTCTTGGTAGATGATGGTAGTACTGATGAAAGTGCTTCGATCTGCAAAGATTTCTGTAAGAGATACTCTAATATATCTTATTTCTATAAGGAGAACGGCGGAGTTTCCTCTGCACGTAATTTAGGTTTGTCTAAATCTAATGGAAAATGGGTTACTTTTGTTGATTCTGACGATTTAGTATCTCCTTCACATTTAAATATCATTAGTAAAGAAGTGAAAAAAGATATTGATTGGCTAATACAGTCGTTTTGTGGTTCTATAGATCAAGCCAATAATTTTTTTCGAAAATCAGAAATACAGCGAGTAGTACCAGATAATCCGGCTATCTACTATTTTACGGATTTTTTAAAAACAGACACACCAGTATTTTCTGTTTGTGGAAAATTCTACAAGAGGGAAATTTGTGATAAATATCAACTTCGTTTTCATGAAGATGTACATTTAAGTGAAGATCAGATTTTCAATTTGGAATATCTTAAGTATGTCACAAAACTGGTTCATTATCCGGATGCAAGGACCTATATTCAGACTGATCTGATAATTGAGGGCAATGGAGGTAGATTATCTTCAAAAGTTCACCCATTGGATGAATATTATCATTTTATATTAAGTAACTATAAAGCAATTCGAAACTTAGATGAGGAAGCCAGAGGTGTTAATATTCCTTTTGGAGTTGATAAGTTGGTATATTATTTTGTGACATTGACTCTTGTCAATTACCAACGTCGTAAGTATAGAAAGAAGCTCCAGTCAGGAGAACTATTATCTTTTACAAGAAATAAAATAAGGCCTATCTTCGAGAGTGTTTTGTCATATAAGAATTGTATCATACTTAATTGGATTAAAATCCCATATCTACTGATAGTGGGCAATCATTGTAGGCTCGCATTATACTTTTGTCAGCTGTACTGTCTATATAAATCTCTTTGTTCACGATTAATCAAATAATAATGTCAAAAAACAATCATTCTGAAAACAACAGACGAATAGCAAAAAACTCCTTATATCTATATGTAAGGATGTTTTTCTCAATGGCTATTTCTATTTACACGTCTCGTGTAATCCTGGCTTCTTTAGGGGTAACAGACTATGGTATTAATAATCTTGTAGCAGGTTTATCAGGAATGTTTTCCATGGTTATGGGAACCATATCAAGTGCATCTTCTCGTTATGTAACGGTGGCTTTAGGAACAGGAGACCAAGGCAATTTGATAAAAACTTTTTCTACTTCAAAATTTATACATATCCTGTTTGCTGGAATCATATTTCTTTTATTGGAAACAGTAGGTAATTGGTTCTTGTTTACAAAGTTGGTTATACCCGATGAGCGATTAATTGCTGCCTTTTGGGTGTTTCAGTTTTCTATTGTAAGTTTATGTTTAGGAATAATTGTAAGCCCTTATAATGGTCTTGTTATAGCACATGAGCGAATGGGGACATTTGCTTATATCAGTATTTATGATTCATTAATGCGCCTGTTTATTGCAATTGCTATATCTCTTGCACCTTGTGACCATCTGATATTATACGGAGCATTGGGATTGCTAGTACAAATATCAATACAAGTAATTTATTCGGTTTATTCATATCGTAATTTTGAAGAAACCAGACATGGATTGAAACTTGACAAAGCTATGTTTAAATCTATTTTAAGTTATAGCGCTTGGACTCTGAATGGAGCTTTAGCAGTGATTGGATGTTCTCAAGGTTTAAATATTTTATTGAATCTTTTTTTCGGTCCCGTTGTAAATGCTGCTAGAGCTATTGCTGTAACCGTTCAAGGACATTGCGTCAATTTTGTAGGTAATTTCCAATCAGCTTTTGGGCCTCAGTTGATGAAATCGTATGCAGCAAATGATTTGGAATATATGCATAAGTTGTTGGTGAACAGTTCAAAATACTCATATTACATTATGCTTTTAGTAATGATACCGATTACAATGAACATAGAATTTATTTTAGATTTGTGGTTGGGAGAATATCCTAATCACACAATTGATTTTGTGCGTATTACATTACTAACAGCTTTATTCGGTACGTTACGTATGCCGACAATTAATTCTATTCATGCCACAGGTGATATTAAGAAATTTCAGATGGTTGAAGCTTCAATATTATTGTTAGTTTTGCCCTTTGCCTATGTAGCGTTAAAATGGGGAAAAGCCTCTCCTGAAACTGTTTTTATCGTGTCATTTGCTGTGGAATTTTTGACACAAGTAGTGCGTGTGTTTTTGGTGATGCCTAAAATAAAGATGCGCGTGAAAAATTATTTTATGAAGATATATGCTCCTATTTGCCTTGTCAGTGTGCCAGTTGGTTTATATGCATTTTCATATCCAGTTGAGAATACGTTTGCTTCATTCTTTATTTCCTCTGTTTTGGCAGAAGTTGTTATCATCATTTCTTGTTGGATGTTAGGGGTGAAGAGACACGAACGTGCCGTTATCTTAGAAAAGGTATCTACTGTTGTTCATAATAAGTTCAAATCGAAATAAAATATAAAAGTTATGCCGTTAGTATCAATCATAGTTCCTGTATATAACAGAGAAAAGTCTATTGCATTTTGTCTTCAAAGTATATCTGAAATGAATTGCCAGGATTTTGAGGTTTTGGTAATTGATGATGGTAGTACGGATAATTCGGGGATAATTTGTGATAACTTCTGTGAAATGCATGAAAATTTCAGATGTATTCATCAGCCTAATGGGGGAGTATCAAATGCAAGAAATCATGGGATACGAGAAGCCAAGGGGGAGTGGATTACTTTTATAGACTCAGATGACGCCGTGTGCAAAGAGCATTTGGATGGTTTGGTGAATGAAGCAGGAAGCTGTGTTGATTTAGTAGTTGCTGATTTTTATATGGTTGGGCATATCAAGAACAATTTTGTGATTCCTGCATGCAGCCAAGCACTCGCAGATCGAATAGTTTCAGATGACCCTGTAAAGTATATGTTTTCTGATTTTAACCCATATGAGAAACCACTATTCTCAACATGTGGTAAGTTTTTCAAACTTACCACATGTATTCAACATGGGGTAAAATTTAACGAGTCATTGTCGTTGGATGAAGATCAACTATTTGTAAGTACGTATTTTAAATACGTAAACAGACTAGTACATTATCCTCAAGCAAAAACATATCTTTTTTTAGATTGGGGAGGAGAGCATTTAAGTGGAAAGATGCATCCGATGGAGGTTTTGCTAAAAGTGTATAAAACCAATTATACTGCTTTTAAGGAACTGTATTCAAAAGGAGGTGAACCTTGTGTTTGTTTCTCTACTAATTATATTATAGAACGGCTGATAGGCTTTATTTTATTACGCTATGCTCGGCCAAGTTTTTATAAGAAATTAGAACCACATGCAATGATTACTTTTGTCGCAAAAGAGGTTTATCCTATTATTCAGTCAATTAAAGCTAAAGATGTTTATATAAGAGATAAAAATATAAGTTTAATTTATAAGCTTATTAGAAGCAAACATTATTCTTTGGCTGTAGCCTATTGCCGTCTGACGGCCATGGTTAAATCATTGAAGAATAAGTTGAAAAGATAGACACATCAAAAGAATAGAAGATACGTAAAACATGAATCCTCAGATATCAATTATTATACCTATTTATAAGGCAGAGAAGTACCTAAACCGTTGCATAGAATCTATTTTAAAACAATCTTTTCAGGCTCTAGAATTGATTTTAGTGAATGACGGAAGTCCTGACTGTTCTTTGGAAATCTGTAAACATTGGGAAAGGAAAGATAATCGGGTTTTTGTAATTGATCAACAGAATCAAGGAGCTCATGCCGCTCGTTTAGCTGGTTTTAAACAATCTACAGCTCCTTATGTTACTTTTGTAGATGCTGACGATTATTTGCAAGATGAAGCATTGTCTACTCTGTATAATGAGATTGTAAAAGGGTATGATGTAGTCAAAGGGCAACATCGTGTAAATAACTCACCAGAAAGAGAAGAGTTTGGTGGGGCTATTTTTATGGAAAAAATGTATCTGGGTGACATAGAACCTTTTTTATGGGGAGGTTTATATAAGAGAACCCTTTTTGACGAAAACGCATTTGCAATAAGTATTTCAAATGATATACATATTGCAGAAGATTGGATTACGAACTTGTATATTTGTCGAAATATTAAAAAAGCATTAGTCATCAAGAATCTTGTGTATTGCTATGAGGATAATCCGAATAGCTTGATGCATACATCGATAATTTCTTCCTCTTTAGGAGAACGAATCTCCCAAGTTGTTGATGAGATTATAGATAAGTGCCATAATGAGCGTTATCAATATCTCTCCCAATTGAAAGAAGCAGGGGGTATTGCAAATTTATTTACTCCAGGACGTCCTTTTGAGCGTGGTATTTACATTTCTTTCCGTTCTTTTGTAAAGCAATATGGGGTTGATCCCTTGCTGCCTTACGTAGATAAGCGTTACTTATTTTTTTCTCAATATGAACTGATTTATCGGTTATATACTTGGGCTTATCGTACGGCTAAGTTTTTTGTAAAGCAGCGGGGCAGAAGAAAACTAAATAAAAAGTCTTTTTAGGTTATTGTTTCTTTATTTGTCATTAAATAATAATATACAATGAAATATTTGATTGTGCAAGAATGGATGAATACGAAAGGCAATCACGCTGGTATGAAGCATATGTGTGACTTGCTGGTTGAAAAATATCCGGATAAATATGAGATGGTGGTCAATCCTCCACCTTCAGATGTCAAAAGGTCTCGTTTTTGGCTCATGAGGAAAATACAGAGCAAAAGGATGTATTGGGAATCGCAATACATTACTCCATTACGCTACAAAAAGCTCTGTTCTTCAATTTTTAAGAAATTAAAGCCTGGAGATGAGGTTTTCTTGTTGGAATATTGCTTTTTGGCAATACCTCAGTTGCCATTAGCTCAATATATCAAACGAAAACATAAAGGAGTAAGAGTTTATGGCTTGTCACACTTGACTCCTTCTTTCCAGTATGGGGGGAATACTTATGCACAAATTATTCATAACTGGTCAAGCTCTTGTGATAAAATGCTAACGTTGGGTTCCTCCTTAAGTTCTTTTATGTGCAGAGAGGGGAGGGTGATAGGAGATAAGGTGAGCACAGGTTTTCATTATGTAGATTTATCCTATTATAATAATCCAAACTTAAGAGCTCCAGGAAATCGTTTGCGAGTAATAGCAATAGGAATGTTGCAACGTGATTTCTCTCTTTTAGCTAGTATTGTAAAGGCTACACCAGGTGTTGATTGGGTAATATGCAAAGGCCATAAGAATGTGGATTCATTTTTTGCTGAAAGCAATAATGTCCAATTGAAAGGTTTTATGGAAGAAGAAGAGCTTCGTGAAGAAATGGCTTTATCGGATGTTTCTATCAATGTTTTCGATGATACAGTGGGCAGCAATGTTATTACAACTTCTATGGCGATGGGATTGGCTATGGTATGCAGTGATGTTGGCTCAATTCGTGACTATTGCACCTCAGAAAACTGTGTGTTTTGTAGTAATACAAAAGAGGATTTTGTGAATGCTATAAATAAAATGGCAGGTAATAAAGAAGGTGTCTATCAGATGAAGTTAAAATCACTAGAACTAAGTCAGAGGTTATCAATTGATAAAGTAGATGCTTGGTTTTCTTCTTTAAATGATAATTAATAGTTGAAGGTATGAAACATCTATTCATGATACAGGCTCATGCTCAGCCTAATTTGTTAAAACGATTGGTGGAAAGGCTGGTTAGTGACAATCACTATATCCTAATTCATATTGATAAGAAACAAAATCTTTCCGTATTCAAAAATGTAATACGAGAGGATGATCACGTTCGTTTTACTGAAAAACGAATAAATGTTAAATGGGGGGGGAGAGTATCTGGAAATCAACACTTTTGTTGTTGAGGGAAGGCTTGGATTCAACAGTTCATTATGATTATTTCCATTTGCTTTCTGGAATGGATTATCCTATTGTAAATAATGAGGTGATAGATACTTTTTTTGACACTTGCCAGGGTAAGAGCTTTATGCACTTTGATTCTGATGAAGAACGTATCAACTGGATGGATAGTAAATATAAATCAAGATTGAATTGGAATTTTATAGAATACCCTATTTTGATAAGGAAAATAGTTCATTTCATACGACTTGGTAAATTTATGGATAAATTCTATCCACACCCAATACCTGAAAATTTGTACGCAGGTTGGGCGTGGTTCTCGTGGAGCAGAAATGTTGCTTTATGGGTCTTAGAATATGTACGCTCTCACCCTTCTGAAGTGCGGAAGTTTCATAATGGAATTGCAACAGATGAAATGATTTTTCATACGATATTACATCCTTATTTGAATGAACTGAAAATTGAATCGAATAATTCTTTACGGTATATAGATTGGCATCCATCTAGACCGTTTTCTACCCTACCCCTTGTACTGAATGATGAGGATGAAGAAAAAATTCGCAAGTCGGGAGCTTTATTTTGTAGGAAAGTTTCATTACCAGAGTCAGAATTGCTTTTGGACAAGTTAGATGGTACTAGATAATTAAGTATTTGGACTATTTTTTTTGAATATTAGTTAGCGAATCATTATGTCAATAAATAAATTTTGGAATCGCGAATATCCCATAGCAAAACAGCTTGGAATGATTCACATGTTTCATAGTGTAGAAAGAGTTTTGAATATAAAGTGTAAACGTAGCAATTACAAGGTCGCTCAAAAGCATCATGCGCTTATGAGGCGTTTCCTTGATTGTAAATTTAGTAGTTTTACTCCTTCGTTACAGCTTTCAGGTCAAGATCATTTGAAGGAATGTATTTGGGTGTTATGGTTACAAGGGGAAGAAAATGCACCACAATTAGTTAAAAAATGTATTTCTTCTATTCGTAAGCATGCAAATGGGCATCCAGTTATTCTTTTAACCGCAGATAACATTACTGAATATGTTCATTTTCCTGAGTATATACAAAAAAAGTATGCAAAGGGAATTATAACAAATCAGAACTATTCAGACTTGATACGCTTTTATTTATTAAGTCATTATGGAGGCTTGTGGTGTGATGCAACTATCTTTATCACGGCGCCTCTTCCTCAAGAGATATTTTTATATGATTTCTATTCAGGGAAACAACATGTATATTCAGAAATAGCTGATTTTGTTCCAGATGGAAAATGGTGTGCATTCCTTTTGGAGTCGAAACCTGGAAATAATATTACGACATTAGAATATGAGCTAATGTTGCACTATTGGAAAGATGAAGAACATTTGGTCGATTACTACTTGGTCGATTACATAATGGATTATTTGTACAGGCATAATGAAGAATGTAGAAAACTGATTGATAAAGTACCTTATAATAATCAGGATATATTCAAAGTAGTAGATAATTTGAATGTGAATGTAAGTTCTCATGAATTTGAAAACCTCATTCAAAATAATGTTTTTCAGAAGCTTTCATGGAGAGTAACTCCCTCTAATGATTCGCAGACTTATTATAATCGATTAATTAATTTACTCAGATAATATGTGCACTCCTTTAGTTTCAGTTATTATACCTGTTTATAATGTTGAGCGATTGATCGAGCGGTGTATACGGTCATTGATGAACCAAACATTGCAAGATATAGAATTTATTTTCGTAGACGATTGTACTCCGGATAATAGTATTGATATCTTGCGTCGGGTTGTAAAAGAATACCCCACTCGTATTGTTCGTATAATCAAACATGACAAGAACTTAGGGCTTGCAGCAGCGCGAAAAACAGGTATATTAGCAGCAAATGGACGATATATAGCTCATTGTGATTCAGATGATTGGGTTCATGTTGAAATGTATCAGGTGATGCTAGAAGAGGCGTTAAAAAATAAAGCTGATATTGTAACAAGTGCCTTTTTTTTAGAAAAGGGAGCAGAAACTAACATAATAAGTTATCCATATACGGAGGAAACCCAACAGGAAATATTTAATCCAAGTATGTTTGGATGGATCTATGGAGCTATATGGAATAAATTAATAACCAAGGAACTTTATGTTTCTAATTCTATCTATCCTATAGAAGGTATAAATATGTGGGAGGATAGCGTATTGACTTTGCGCCTTCGATTGGCATCACATAAAACTATTGTTTTATCACAGCCATTTTATCATTATTGGGTGGGTGAAAGAGAGTCTTCTTTTTTCTCAACTAATGATATGAGAAAAGTTGGCGAGATGGTAAAAGCTACCAATTATATAGAATCATTTGTAAAAAACAATGATTTGCAGAAGTTCGCCTCTTTATATATTTCGAAGATGAAGCTTTCATCGAAAGAACGTCTATTGAGTGAGCCTTCATGGTTGAGTTTTACTAAGTGGAAGACCATTTTTCCAGAAACAGACTTGGAAATATGGAAATTACCTGGTTATGGATTACAAACTAAGATAAAGATTTCTTTATTACATTTTCTGCCAAAACAATTAGCTTATGCCATTTTCAGACTTCGTAGAAAGTAAGTTTCTGTATCATAGTGTAAAATTTATTAGTATGCTTTATGAAAAATAGTATAGCCAATCTTCGAGTTTTATCTACTTTATGTATAGTGCTGTACCATGTATGTTGTCCTTATGTAAAGTGGTGCTGGCAAATATCTGAGAATCAGCTTATTGGCGATTGGGGGGGGGTATTTTTATGAACAAATATTGTCAGATAAGATGCTGCCTACCTTTTTCTTGTTATCAGGTGTATTATACTATTCAAACTTAAAAAGGTATACGAATGATGTTAAATCTACAATATGGAAAAAATTTGATAGGCTGATTATACCATTTGCTCTATTATCAACACTATGCCATTATTTAGACTTGGCATCCATAGGAATTGCCAATGCAGATGGGCACCTATGGTTTTTATTAATATTGTTTTCTTATTTCTGCATATCTTTAATATTGTATAGAGTGAAACCAAAATGGCATATTGTAATAGGGTTTATCATGTATGGATGCTGGGTCTTATTAGGTAAGGCTCATATTGAAGTAACATATCTTTTAGGTTTCTTATTAAAATATTATTTGTTCTTTACTTCAGGGCATTTAGTAGCTATATATTGGGACCAAGTACAAAAAAGAAGAGAGTACATGGGAATTTTTTCTTTTATATTATGGATGATTGTTTTGATATTAGGTATAAGATGTTTAATTCCAATAATTTTTAATTTTCTTATTGTAGTATTTGCAAAAGAGAAAGAAGTTAATAATAGAATGTGGAAAATGATAAATAACAACTCATTTGGTATCTATCTACTTCATCACCCACTGATTTTTGTATTTTTTTCATTCTCATATGTTCAAAACATTTATATGCAGCAACCTTTCATTGCCATATGTTGTATGTTTATGCTTATTCTTTCCTCTTCCTGTATTCTTTGTGGATTGTTGCACAGAATGGGATTTAAATATTTTTGATTGATGGTATAGCATGGTTTAATGTAAAGAATAAAGCTTGTCTTGTATTCTCATTTTACGAAGAATGATTTATAATAATTATATGAAGTTAGGAATTATAGTAGTAGCATATAAAAGTAATCAAATGACAGCAGAGTATGTCCACCGAGAATTGCCTCAAGTGGATGTACCCTGGGTTTGTTGTATTGTAAATAATGCTGCAACAGTAGACGAATCTAATATGCTAGCTGAAAGCTGCGGCGCAGAAGTAGTTGACCTAAATTCAGTTCCGAAGAGTAGTGCTAATGGGAGTGTATTTGTATTGCCCAGTGAAGAAAATTTAGGTTTTGCAAAAGGGAATAATTTAGGTGTCAAATTTCTTACGAAATATTTGGATGTTGATTATTTATTATTTTCTAATAATGATATTGAAATTAAGTCATCATGGTGTATTTCTTCTCTGATAGATGTATTGAATCGTAACGAAAAGATTGGAGCGATAGGACCTCGCATTATAGGTCTGGATGGGGTAGAACAACCTCCTCACGATGGATATGTATCTCCTTATCGCCAAATTGGATGGAAATTGTTTCCTTTTTTACGAAGAAAATCAAGAGATATATCAGAAGCTATTGTTGCGAAGCGTGAAAGTGGCTTTACGTACTGGGTACAAGGTTCTTTCTTTGTGATGCGTACAAAAGATTTTATTCAAGTAGGTATGTTTGATCCGAATACCTTTCTATATTCAGAAGAACCTATTTTGGCTGAACGCTTGAAACAGGTAGGAAAGCAGATGTACTATGAGAATTCTGTAACTGTACTTCACTATGAGGGTGGAACAATAGTCAAGCAACGTGGTAACTCTTGGAGCCGGAAAATGGTAATAGAAAGTAATTGCTATTATTATAAGAGGTATTTAGGTTACAATGGCTTGACTGTTTGGCTTTACAAAACAGTATTTAATCGTTTAAAATAATAAGATTCATGAAGGAATTATATTTGTTGTTTAAAGATTTTTGGAAAAGTTTTCCTTCAAGTGTAAAGACAATTACCCTCGTTAATTTCTTGTTTATTGCAAGAAAGACTTTTCTTAATACAGCAAGAGAAGTAGGTGACTATTCAGCGACAGGAGGAGGTTCTGGATTAGCCTTACTATGTATATTAATAGCTTGTTTTGTATTATTTTCAAAACTCTCAATCATCAAAAGGTATATTGGCAAGGTCTCTCCATTTACGAATTATTATTTTTTTGCTTTGCTCAGTTTTTTGTGGGCAGGCAATTTTGTTATTATTATGTTTAAAGGGAGTGAGGTCATAGCAAGTTTTTTTTTGGTTTGTACGGCTATCTATTTATTACCTTCAGTTAAGCAGTGCTTGTTTTATGTTATTATGTTAGCGTCGGCAGCTACTGCATTTGATTTGCTTCACCATTATATAGCTTTTGGTTTTGCTCTTTGGCATACGAACGGCTATACTTATACTTCGATGATAGCTTTGTTGCTAATGATGGGAGCTATGAAGGTAGGCTTATATTCTTTTAAGACGCTAAAGTGGCTTGTTCTTTTTCACGTATTTGCTTTTATTACGGGAACGAGTTCTGCTTCTTATATTGCATTTCTTATTGGTTTAATCGTTTATTTTTCAGCTAGTAGAAAAAAAATTAGCGTAGGAAAAACGATTTTAATTTGTCTTTTTGCCTATGCTCTTTATGCTATGGCTGAAGATACAATAAATTCCTATGTGTTTTATGGAAAGACTCAAGAGCGTATAGATAATGGTTCAGGAAGAGAATCTATTTATAATGCTTGTTTTGAGGCTTGGAAAGCTAGTCCCATTTTTGGTCATGGTTTCTTGGTAGGTGAAAGGTCATTGTCACAGTACGGATTAGGTTTACAGGTAATATCAGCTCATAATACTTTTTTGTCTGTGTTAGTAAACACAGGTATCATTGGACTGATATTGTATCTTCTTTTTTGGTTACGCTTAGGTGTTAGACTGATAAAATTGATGGGTAAAACGGTGTATGTAGCTGTACTCATACCTGCAATAGTTGCTGCATTTGTAAATGCAAATGCCTTTCCTGCCATTGGTTCAGACTGGAACTATGTAGCTCCAACAATTTATGGTTTGTTGGCTATGGCTATGTTCAAAATAGGAACTCGTGCAGAGATTGAAGAGACAAATACATTATTACGAAGAAGATAGATTTTGTAGAATAAATAGAACTGTATATGAGAATAACTTGGGTAACACGCAGTTTCTTGGATTATCGTATTCCGGTATTTAAGGCTCTGGATGAGATGTGTGGTCATCAATTGACTGTCATTTATTATAAAGATATTCCTCCTGTGAGATGCCAGGAAAAACTACGTGCTGTTTTAGGAGACAGAGCTATAGCACGTGAAAGGGAACTTAGAATAGGGAACCGTCCCAAGGTAGATAATGCATCAAGAGCAAATAGCTCTATCAGAATACCTTTAAGCCCTGGCTTAATTAAACAAGTGATAGATACAAAGCCGGATGTCCTTGTCAGTGATGGGTTCATGCAATGGACTTATGCAACACTTGCAGTAAGAGCTTTGAAGAGGATACCGCATGTAATGCTTTATGAAAGAACTGCTCATACAGAAAGGACTGCTAGTGTGGCAAGAAAACTTTACCGAAAAATCGTAAGTCATTGGATTGATGCGATAGGGTGTAATGGAAAACTTACAGGGGAATATGTTAAGCAGCTTTTGGGGTGGGATGATAGCCGGTTGTCATTTGGTCATATGGTAGCAGATGTCGTTGGCTTGAAAGAAAAAGTGAATAGAGTTTCAGATGAAGAGATTAAGCTTTTGCTAAACAGTCTAAAAATTAAAGGGACTTTGCTACTTTTTGTGGGACAGTTGATTCCTCGTAAAGGGGTGAAAGAACTACTGGAGGCTTGGATTGCTTTTAAAAAGAGATTTTCGTATGATTGTACTTTGATGTATATTGGTACGGGAGCACAGGAAAATGAATTAAAGAGCTTAGCTACCTCTTCTGGTGTAAAGGATTTTATCATGCTAGGTGCAATAGATTACGAGCAGATAGCCAAGTACTATAAAGCTGCAGATTGTTTTATAATTCCAACTTTAGAGGATAATTGGAGCTTAGTTGTTCCCGAGGCAATGGCATGTGAATTACCAGTTGCGACATCGATTTACAATGGTTGTCATCCGGAATTAGTGCATCCGGAAAATGGTTGGACTTTTGATCCGTTGAGTCAAGAGAGTATTATAAATGTTCTTCATGATATTGTGGAGAATCGCTCGCATTTAAAAGAAATGGGAGCGAAGTCTATGCAGATTGTTTCTAAAGAAACTGCAAATAGGGCTGCGGATAGTATAATGAAGGCTATAAATATAGCTTTAAAAAGAGTGTATAAAAGATGAGGATTTTAACTTTAACAACGTATGAAGGTTATAACTATGGCGCTTCGCTTCAAGCTTATGCATTACAAAAGTATTTATTAAATTACGGGCATGAAGCGGCTATCATTCGTTTTGAACCTGAATACTTAATGCGCTATTATGCATTCTGGTATGTGAACCCAGAGTCGAAATTGAATAAGAATGCTGTGACACGCATGCTTTACAGATTGTTGAAGTGGGGGCAAAGACAAACTACTTTGAAACGTAAAAAGGTTTTTGATTATTTTAATCACCATGTTCTTATTGAAACAGACAAGAAATGGTGTAGTAGTGAGGAACTGATGAAAAATCCACCTGCTGCAGACTTATATATTTGTGGAAGTGACCAGATTTGGAACGTATTATATGACGCAGGAAAAGATCCTGTCTTTTATCTGGACTTTGTTAAAAGAGGGAAGAAAGCATCGTATGCTGCTAGTTTCTCTTTTTTAGACTTACCGAAGGAACATTTCATGCGGATAAAAAGTTCTTTGAAATCTTTTGATGCGGTGAGTGTGCGAGAATGGCAAGGGAAAGAGTTGCTCGATAAAATGGGAATAGAAGGAACGTGGGTACTGGATCCTACTCTTTTACTCTCCACTGAGGAATGGAATCAATTGATAGACCGCAAGGATATTTTATCGGTAGAAAAATTGGAAAGCGCATCCCACCCTTACTTGCTTATCTATGATTTTGAAGGCAATGAGGATTTACGTTCATTTGCTGAAGAGTATGCTCGAATACATGGTTTAAAGATTTATGCCATAACAGATCGTTTCCCCTTGCGCTATGCAGAGAAGAATTTTAAGAATGCAGGTCCGGTTGATTTTATTCGGTTGATTAAGGGATGCAGTTGTTTTATCAGCAATTCTTTCCATGGTACTGTATTTTCAATTCTGTATCATAAGCCTATGTTTGTGTTTAATCGTCATCGGCATCAAGTGAATAGCCGTATGGAAAGCTTACTTAAGGTGTTTCAACTGCAAGATTGTTTAATTGACTCAGAGGATAAACGTGCAGCGGCATTTCAGAAAACATTTGACTGGAATAAGGTTGAACAGCTAAAAGGATATCAGTTAAAAATATCGAAGAAATATCTTGAAAGATTGGGCGTATGAAAGATGAGCGGATTACTATAGCAAAAGGTATTGCAATTATATTGATGGTTGTGGGGCATTCTTTATGTCCCGAGAAGCTGGGCAATTTTATATCCCTGTTTCACATGCCATTATTCTTTTTTTGCAGTGGCTATTGTTTCAAAGAGAAATACCTGACAGATTTTATTGGCTTCCTGAAAAAACGTTTTAGGGGACTTTGTGTGCCATATATAAAATGGGGTTTGTTCTTTTTATTATTGAATGGGTTGTTAGTATATGTTCATATTCTACCTGAAGACGCTTCTATTGCTTTAAGCTCATACCCAAAGATTATTTTTGATATTATATTCCAGACGAAGGGTGTTAGCATGATGTTAGGTGGATATTGGTTTTTAGGCTCTTTGTTTTATGGTAGTCTTATATTCTGGTTTGTGAGGAAGACGATTTGTAAAGAAAAAATCATAATGGGGGGGGTGATTTTGCTTTCTTTAGCTTTAGTCCTCAGCTATTTAAGGGGTAATATTCATGCGTGGAACTTTAATTGGCTTAACTTTTATGCAGCTTTTTTTATTTGGCTAGGATATTGGTATAAAGAAAGTGGCTATCAGTTAGAAAAGAATAAGTATTTTTTGTTAAGTAGCTTTTGTCTTCTTTTTTTAGTTGCTTGTTCATTTTCGATATCTATGACAAGTTGTACATGGAAGCTTATAATACCTTATGCGCTTTTTGCTTTTTTGGGTACGCTTTTCACTCTTAGTTGGAGCTCATGGTTTGCAATAGAGATGAATGCACGCATAAAAAGATTATTTATTTATATTGGAGAGAATACACTGACGATTTTGACTTGGCATTTCTTATCGTTTAAAATAATGTCATTAGTTCTAGTATTCCTATTTAGTTTAAGTCTTTCCAAATTGGAAGATTTCCCAACGATAAAGGAATACTCTTTTCAAGGTTGGTGGGTACTATATGCTATGATAGGTGTAATGGTTCCTCTCTTGGGAAAACAGTTATTTATGCGAATCAGCAGTTGAAAACATCTTCTGATTCTTGATTTAAAAGTTTGTAATT
>Glacier_p1__coassemble_296_pt1 | contig 38034 bp, 31 predicted proteins | sample Glacier_p1__metabat2_high_PE_021 | metagenome-assembled genome bin Glacier_p1 | reverse complement strand
CATTTGTTAATTTTTAATTTTTGAATCAGAAAGCCAACTGCTGATTCGCATTATTTGTAAAATTGAAGAAAGTTAAAAGTAAATTATAATATGGATTTATCAATTATAATTCCTGTATATAATGCATCTAAGTTGCTGAATCGCTGCTTGGACAGCATTTTCGGTCAGGAAACTCATTATTCGTATGAAGTTATTATGGTGGATGATGGTAGTTCGGATAATTCAGTAGAGTTAATTAAAGCACGGAAGGAGCTGAACATTGTGCTGTATCAGCAGCAAAATGCAGGTCCGGCTGTAGCTCGCAACAAGGGAGTAGAATTAGCGAAGGGAAAGTATGTTGCCTTTATGGATGCAGACGACTACTGGAAGGATGACTATATCCAGAAAACGGTGGACTTCCTGAATCAGCATGAGAAGTGTGTGGCGGTCTCTGTAACATGTAAGAACATTGCTTCCTTTGCGAAATTTGCCTCGTATAATCCGACCTGGATGGATGAAACGAAGAAGGAAGAACCTCGTGTTTTGGAGGATTTTATGTCTTATTGGGCTACATACTGCCATGTAGGGACTTGTTCTACTACCATGAGAACAGAATTAGTTCGCCAATCAGGGGGTATGAGGACCGACTTACGTGTAACAGAAGATTATGAGTTCTGGCTGTTCTTATCTACATTTGGTAAGTGGGGACTAATACCTGAGGTGCTTTATGTGAGCGACGGGGGAGATGTAACGCAATCGCAAGGTTGGCTGAGTAAGATGGAACGTCGTTGGAAGAATGCGCCAAGTATTGCTGAATGGGAGAAGCGTATTGTAACGAGATTGCCGGAACTGTCGGTTTCTTACCAGCAGGCACGGGGAAGGGTGAGCCGTAATTTAACGTACTGCCAGCTGCTTTCGGATCGGTTAGACTTGAGCCGGCATGAGGCTTTGCGTTATGGGAAGTATTTTATTAAAGACCCTATCGGCAAATTGATGAATTTAGCGAAATATACACCGCTTACGTGGTGGATGCTGGCGAAGTTCTTGAAGTATCGGGAGTATCACCGGAAATTGAAGTAATCAGTGGTAATCAAGAAATTTATATAGATGATGCAATTACAAACAAGTGTAAAGAAAAGAGAACTGAATATTGAAATCTTGCGAATTATTTCCATGGTTTTGGTTTTGTTAAATCATTCGTATTGGAATGCGGGCTTTTTCAAGATAGATATGGTTCATAGTGACTTGTTGCTTTCTGTTGGTGTATTGGAACTATATGGCTGGATTTTCGTCTGTGTTCCTTGCTTTATTGTGATTTCCGGCTATTTCGGGATTCGCTGGAAATGGAAAGGGCTGTTTAATTATTTGTTTCAGATTGGATTCTGGGGTGGATTGATTTATCTGGTAACGTGGGCATTGGGAATGCATTCCTTTGAACCTTTGAGGATGCTGAAAAATATGGCTTGTTTCCTTCATGGTGTGAATTGGTTTTTTCCTGCTTACCTAGGGCTGTATATGTTGGCTCCTATCCTAAATGCATTTATAGAGAAGGCGGATGAAAAGCAAATGCGGAATATGACCTTAGCATTCTTTTTGTTTCAGACTGTCTTTGGGTGGATAGGTAAGTCTTCGGAATTTTATTATGGATTGACTACGACCAGCTTGATTGGGTGGTACCTGATAGGAGGATGGATTCGGAAATCAACTTGGAAGGGCTTTTACTTGAAGCCTTGGCAGAACATGGCTGTTTTCTTGGGAGTTGGTCAGATTTGTGTATTGGTGGCACTGGCTGCTGCTTATATGGGAATTGAAAAGGGGACGTATAGTTATATTTCTCCTTTGCAGGTGATTCAGACTACTTATCTGTTTTTGTTTTGTCGTTCCCTAAAGGTCTCAAAAGGGGAAAAGGTAATTACGTTCTTTGCTTCTTCTGCGTTTGCTGGCTTGCTGGCTCACTCGTGGGAAGGGGGAGCTGTCTATGGAGGGGTGAGCAATTGGATTAGTGAGAACCTGCCGGCTCCTTTTATTTTTGCTATGCTATGGATTCTTTTATTCTTTAGTGGTGCTTGCTGCTTGGATAAATTGCGAATCTTTTGCTGGAATCGGGTTGTGAAGTTCTGTTTTAAGTAAGCTTTTAGAAAAAAAATGAATAAGCGTTTAGATTATTTGGATTGCCTGCGTGGCATGGTGATGTTAATGGTGGTTTTTTGCCATATCTGTGGTAATTTTTGCCTGAAAACTACTGATTCTTTTTGGCTTGATCGTATCTTTAGTATCCTGATGCTTCCCGGCTTCTTCTTTGTAAGTGGCTGGTTTACAAAATTTAACCTATTGGGGGGGTAATTGTTAAACGATTCCAATTGATGCTTCTGCCTACTTTATTCATGTTCCTGCTCTATGTATTCTTCTACTGGGGAAATATGAGTCAGCTGGGATATTGTGCTTTAGGTGAATATAAATGGGGTTATTGGTTTACGTTTGCGCTCTTTTTGATGAACTGCTTGCATGGAATGATTTCTTGGGTGCTCAATCGCTTGGGGATTCAATCGGATAGGGTCTATGTGGCAGCTCTGTTTTTGATAGCTGCGGGGCTGGTGGTACTTAAAAACTGTGACCTGAATTACAATCATAGTCTGTTGATAGACTGGTTCAGTCTGCGGCTTCTGGCAATGTATTTTCCATTTTATGTGATGGGGATGTGTTGCCGTAAATGGGAGTCTCTTTTTCACCGAGTTCTAAGTAATGAGTATGTTACTGCAGGGGTGATGGTAGCTTTCACTGCTGGACTGATTTATCAGAAGGGAGGTTTCTATTTTGGACTTTTGATGGGAGTTTTGGGTGTGTTGCTACTTTATCGGCTTGTTTATTTTTATCAGGATGTGTTCTCTGAGCAAACGAAGGTGGGCAAGCAGTTGTGTATCATCGGACGTAATACGTTACCTATTTATTTGCTTCATTATTTCTTCTTCTTGGGCTTAAAGTTGCCCGAAGTGGGGGCTGCACTGGATGTGCATTCGCAATGGGGTGTTTTAACTTTAGTGGCTTTTGCCTTAACACTGCTCATCGTATATGCTTCGCTGGGTGTTGCGAAGGTGCTGGCGATTTCTAAACCGATTCGTTTATTGCTTTTGGGATTGAAATAAAAAGTTGATAAAGTGTATAAAATGCGATACGTGAATAATTGATGCCAGCTATGCCTCAAAACTAGAACTATGACTTTGATATTCTGTCACAAAACATGTACAAATAAAAACACGCTATTGTTTTATCTTGTACCTTTGCACACAGTTTAGAACCAACTATGACAACTTTTAAAGAAATTCAAGCGTACTATAATGCATTAAAAGACGCTTTTCAGAGTCAGAAAGAATCGAATACCTTTAATAGCGACCGCTCTCACAATGCGACTATATTTCGATTCATGCTGGATAACTCGAAGGCGATTAAGATGTATTGTGGAGAACTCTCTGTTTTCCGCCAGGGTTTTTATGACTATGTGGAAAAGAATGCGGAACAGGGTGATGGTGTAAAAATAATGGATGCGATGAGTGAGAGTCTACGAACCTTTTTGGCAAAAGATGATACTCACTTAACTATCATCGTAGAGAATTATACGCCCGAACTTTTGAAGGATGTGGTTGTAGATGAATTTGCCGAGGCTGTGAAAAGGGGTCAAGTGGAATTGCGCCAACTGGGGGATGACCTTTCTTTTAAGAAGGTGCTGAACCATTTTACGGTGACTGACAGTAAGATTGTCCGTGCTGAGCAAAGCAAAGAAGAACATAGTGCGGTTTGTACGATGCATGATGATGTTTATTATCAAATGATTGATCGGTCTTTCGATAAACTTTATCTGTTGTCAAACCAGTATAAAAACTTGTAGGATAAAAGTAAATACACTATCTTTGTATTGACAGTTTCCACCACGCCTCTTTTTAATGCGTACCAGGGTGGAACTTTTGCTTTTTATACAGAAGTAATTCTTTTTTATTCATGAAACCAACAATCTTATTTATTCTCCATATGCCGCCTCCGGTGCACGGGGCTTCGATGATGGGGAAGTATATTCACGACAGTGAGGTGGTGAACGGTGCGTTCGACTGCCATTATATCAACTTGACTACTGCCAAGAACTTGGCGGATATAGGGAAGGTGGGACTGCGGAAACTGGTGCAGTTTGTAGAGTTGCTGAACCGGATTCGGAAGGAGGTGAAGCGACTGAAGCCGCAACTGGTGTATGTTACGCCGAATGCGTGCGGTGGGGCGTTTTATAAGGACTTTGTGGTGGTGCAGCTGCTGAAGGCGATGGGCTGTAAGGTGGTGGCGCATTATCATAACAAGGGGGTGGCGACTCGGCAGGACCGGAAGCTGGACAGCTGGCTGTACCGGCGGTTCTTTAAGGGTATCCGGGTGATGTTGCTGGCGGAACCGCTGTATGCGGATATGGAGCGGTTTGTGAAGCGGGAGCAGGTGTTGTTTTGTCCGAACGGGATTCCGGAATCGGCTGCTCCGGCTCTGGTGGAGCGGAAGGAGGGGGTACCTCGTATTTTCTTCTTGTCGAACTTGTTGATTGACAAGGGGGTGCTGACGTTGCTGGATGCGTGTAAGCGGCTGAAGGAGCAGGGGAAGGTGTTCCGGTGTGACTTTGTGGGCGGTGAAACGGCGGATATGGATGCGGAACGCTTCGAGCAGGAGTGTGTGGAGCGTGGGCTGACGGACTGTGTGACGTATCATGGCAGGAAGTATGGGGAGGAGAAACTGGCTTTCTTCCAACAGGCGGATGTGTTTGTGCTGCCTACGTTTAATGAGTGTTTCCCGCTGGTGTTATTAGAGGCGATGGAGCAGGGCTTGCCTTGTGTGTCGAGTGCCATCGGGGGAACGCCAGAGATTGTGGATGAGGGTGAAACGGGTTTCCTGGTTCCTTGCCGGGAGGTGGAGCCGTTGGCAGAGCGTATCGGCTGGTTGCTGGAGGATGAAGCCTTGCGGAAGCGATTAGGGGCTGCCGGAAGGGCGAAGTTTGAAAGGGAATATACGTTGCCTCGTTTTGAGGCGAATATCAGGCGGTGTCTGGAGGCGTGTCTGTAGCCAGACTCGTGTATAGTCAAGCCCGGATAATCGGTAATCAAGCCGATGATCCGGGCTTTTTTTGTGCCGGTATGGTTCGTGAACATTTTTATCTGGATGGAAATCAGAAGATAAAGTTTTTATTGTATCTTTGTTCTTGCAATAGTTCATTAAAAATGAAGCCAAGCCTAAGCAACTATGGCAGCAAATAAAATGAGTGATTCGTACAAGAGTTTAAGCTAATTATTTAAAGATATGAACAATTACAAATATACATTGTCCAATTTTCAAGCAATAAAGGACGCAAATATAAAATTGGATGGCATTACGGTATTGGCAGGAGAAAACGGTAGTGGGAAAAGTACATTATCGCGGTGGATATATTATTTGATCAATACGATAAATCAGTACGACAGTTTGGTTGTTAATAGTTTTGTCCGTAGAAAATCTCGTGATATATCCAATATGCTAAGAGTGATGAATATTGAATTCGCGAAAAGACCTTTTATTGATGCTGACGATTTATATGAAATAAACGATATTGAACTAATAAGTACTATTTATAGGAAGGTATATGCTGATTTTTTGGATAATGTAATTCCTTGGATAAAGGATGTTAATATAACAAAAAGCAGGAAACGCAGGTTGTTGTCTCATTTTAATATTTTGTATTCAGATGATTTAAACGATTCAGAGGAAAATATCATAAATTTTTATAATTCCAAAATAGACGAGTTTGATAAAGAAATGAGGTTATTGTCTATAACGCGTAATAACCAAAATAAGAAAACTCTTTTTGGTTTTATAAAAGATATGTATGATGAAGATGTGGATTTAATGCCGGAAATACAGCTTTACGAACAGGATAATGCCCTCTTGGACAAGGAGGATTTCCACTATATATACCAGCTGAAACGCGCCATTTACATAGATACTCCCATGGCTTTGGGACATAAGGATTACAGAAGCCGTGCATGGACAAATCTGCAGGATATGATGATTAAAGAGTATAAGGAAAAAGCAGAAGGTGCCGATAGGATTATTTTTAATATAAGCCGTATAACTGGTGGTAATTTTACGGTTAAGACAGATATTCTAGGTGGCAAAGAAATTCATTTCGAACATCGGAATGGCTTGGATATTGAATTGGAAAAGGCAGCTACCGGGCTTAATGCATTTGCTTATCTGCAGCTCCTTCTGAAGAATGGATATCTTGATGATGAGACTCTTTTGTTGATTGATGAACCGGAAGCTCATCTTCATCCGCAATGGATTGTTGAATTTGCACGTATATTGGTCAATATTCACAAGGTGCTTGGAGTGAAGATAATGATAGCAAGCCATAATCCGGATATGGTATCAGCTATTCAGTCGATAGCAAGAAAGGAAGGGGTGGAAGATTTTACAAATTTCTATCTTGCAGTGAAAGACAATAATTCGTTTCAGTACCAATATAAATGGTTGGGTACTGATATCTCTGAAATCTTCCGTTCATTTAATATTGCTTTATCAAGAATAAAAGAATATGGCGAGTGATATAGTTTTTGATAATGCCGTTGTGGTTTCACATGATTCATACAGGAAGGGTTATAGTAGCAAACTGAATGATTTAAGCATTCGGGACTACAAAACTGGAGGGTTTAATGACAAGATAATATGTATAGATCTTGACAGATACGAGCGGTCTGAATTTCCTCAATTACTAAACAATACGATGGATGCCGCCATTGGCATAAGTAATCTTCATAATAACAGGAGGGTAAGCCAAAGATTGTTATTGGTGGAATTAAGATTGGGTTACAAAAGTGACGGAACTCTCAGTGGTACAGAATTGAGACGCAAATCATCTCACTCAAGAGAACTTCTAGGAATGGACGTTGCTATAGATTCTGATGATTATTTTATATTTGACAATAAAATAATAGAAAAATCAAGGCGGACGGTCAATAATTTGGCAATCGAAAACGGATATGCAGACAGGTGGCATTGTCTGACAGTTGAAGAGTTTAACAACTTTATTCAAGATGCTGAAAATATACCATACATCCCGTATAATTCTCCAGAAGGTATAGCTGATGAAATAATGACTTGTGGTAAAGATATAGACTGTCTTATAAATATAAGTTCAAAATGGATTGAAGAAGCGAGGAAATATGTAAATCGTTACAATTTTAATGAGACAGAAATAATATGCAATGCTGTGATAGATAGTTTGAATAGTGTAATAGAACAATATCAGTTTGATGAGACAGGGGATCAATGGTATATTGAAGATATTATTTCAGATTTTCAGGGGGTATTGTTTTCTATAAAAAAATGATTACGCCTTTATAACTTTAGTTCATGGTTGTTTTTAGAGTTGTCTCTCTTGCATGGAAAGAGAAGCCCGGATGATCGGTTATGGTGCCGATGATCCGGGCTTTTTTGTGCCGGTATGGTTCGTGAACATTTTTATCTGGATGGAAATCAGAAGATAAAGTTTTTTATGCTTTGTCGTTTTGAGTTTTTATCACTATATTTGTACTAACAAGCTCAATATATATATTTATGTTGTATAAAGAACTATCTATAGATAATTTCTTGTGTTTCGATCATTTCGATATTCAATTTGCACCAGGTGTGTCTGTTGTTATTGGGCGAAATGGGGCAGGTAAGACAACCTTGATTCGGGCGATGGTCTATTCGTTTTATTTTATGTTTACGAATGACCGCTCGATGGGGGATGATTTTTTGTCGGCTGGAAATCCGGATTTGAAAATGAGGTCAATCCGATATGATGAATTTCATCGATGGAATGACTTGAATGAGGTGGCTGCTGATGCCAATTTTCACGGGCAGATTCTTTTCCAGGGAGAGCGTATAGAATGGGATATGTATCGGCGCTCTACGAGTGGTTCTGGATTGAATCCTTCGCGTTATAGACCGGCTTACCAAAAACTGATGAGTTTGTATCGGCAGTATGATGAATTGCCTCTTTTGGCTTATTTCTCCGACTCATTTCCTCACACACTGACTAATATTTCTTCTTTTGCTAAGATGCAAATGGCTGCAAACGGAACCACATTGCGTAATTTCGGATATTATCAGTGGGATAATGAAACGGCATGTGTGGAGATATGGCAAAGAAGATTGTTGAATTCCATGGCAAAATTGAAGCAACTGGAAGGGGATACGGATGTGTTTACTCGTGATGAGGTGGCGTTCGTTACAGACCGATTGAAGCGCTTTTCGAAAGTTCTTAATCGTGATATTTGTGATACTGCATTTGAAATCAATCAGTTTTTTTATCTGTTTGACGAAAATCAAAAACCGGAATTGTGGCTTCGTCTGGAGTCGGGGCAGGATATTAAGTTTGACAGACTGCCGGCAGGATATAAACGTTTATATTCTATTGTATTAGATTTGGCATATCGGGCTTATTTGTTGAATAGGAAACCGGATGTTGAACCAACGGGAGTAGCTATGATAGATGAGATTGACTTGCATTTACATCCTTCTCTTGAGGTAGAGGTTGTAGAACGTTTTACCCAAACGTTTCCCAACCTTCAATTTATAATGACTTCTCATTCTCCGCTGGTAATTAGTAACTTGTCATCGAAAGGGAATCAGAATAAGGTGTTCAGACTCGTGGCTGGTGAGAAGCGACCGCATGAGTTGCCTGACCTCTTTGGTGTGGATTATGATGATGTGTTGCTTGACTGGATGGGAGGAAGTCCTAGAAATGAAGAACTGGAATTCTTGAAATTTGCTATGAAACGGGCTCTGCAGATGGAAAATACACAACTGCAACTTATGAGGCGTAGGGAACTGGAGGATTTGTTGGGAAATGATAAGGCCTCACTTTTGATTGAGCAGTGGAAAAAAGAATGGCAGTGAGGTGACAAACATGTTTTGGATTGATAAGCATAATAAAAGGAAAAGGCGCAGAGGACATCAAATAGTGAATGCTTTCTTGCGTGAAGCTTGGAGTTCTTATGACAAAAAGTATGTAAATTGTACTTATGCCTCTTTTAAGAGGAATCGTAGAATGGAGGACTTGCTTTATGATGAACAGGGGGGATTCTGTTGCTATTGTATGAGGCATTTGGATAGGTATGCTCATACTTCCTTGGAGCATGTTATGCCTCATAATTCTGTAGACAAACAAAATAGGGCGGATTATAAAAAGATCAATTATTATAAGCGTTTTAATAAAACGTTTAACCGTTACGTATATTATATTCATTTGAATGGTTTGAAGCGGAGATGGCATGTGGGGGTGCCGTATCCTCATTTTTGTGCCTATGAAAATTTGGTCCTGTCGTGCGACGGAAGTCTTTTTACGGATGAGGATAATGCAAAGAATTGTCATCCGTCTAAAATCCACTTATGCTGTAATGAGTCTAGGGGAAATAGTAGGATTGTTCCGCTGTTTTTCATTCCAGGTATTGGCGATCTAATTATATACCATAGGGATGGAACGATTGGTATTTCTAAAGTTCTGACCTCTCCGGAACAGCAGAAAGCATTTTCGGAGTCTATTGATTGCTTGAAATTGGAGCACGAACGATTGCAGATTATTCGTCAGGTCTGGTTTTATATTGCTGCAAGTGGCCTTTACAATGCTGATCATGTAAAGGCTGCTGCTGATGATGAAGTGTTACGTCAAGAAATCATGATGGATAGTGGAATTCCAGGCAGATTAGTGAAACGTATAAAGCATCCTATCTATTGGTCGCTGCTATGTGACTATTTTTGGTTTTATTCTTATTTCAAGAATAGGTTGTGATTGGTTGATGATAAGTCTACTTGAGGTGCGTCAGGTATACCACGGCGCTGGATTTTGTAAAGACGGTTCCTGTGGTGCGGATTGTAAATAGAAAATAGTGCTTACATTTACATTTCATGCAAGCCCGGATGATCGGTTATGGTGCCGATGATCCGGGCTTTTTTGTGCCGGTATGGTTCGTGAACATTTTTATCTTTTGGCACTACCTGATGTGGATGCTGGGTGAAATAAATGTTTAATGCAGAGTCACAGTCTTATTTTTTTGTTGTATATTTGCCTGAATAGGTTTTTATGGTCCCAACTTACAAATAAGATAATGTCAAAACAACAAATAAGACTGGATTATATTTTTCCGCCTTCGTTTAACCCTAATGATGTAGATATTAGGTTGCAATACATATCTGTCAGTCAACTGATCAGTATGATTGAAACAGGAAAATTATGTCTGCCAGATGCAGAAGACCTGCAAAGAATGTCGAATGCATGGAACGACAGGGATAGAAGTCTGTTTATAGAGTCTATTATGGCAAATTTACCCATTCAGCTTATCTATCTGGATGGAAGCAAAACTCCATGGACGGTTATTGATGGCTTGCAGCGAATTAGCTCACTGTATAAGTTTCTTCAAAACGAATTTGCTTTAAATGGCTTGGAATATTTCAAGAAGGATTGTGAGGGAAAAACGTTTTCTTCTATTCCCTTTTATTTGCAAAGCAGGATTGAATCGACTAATCTGGTTGCTTATGTGATAAATCCAGGTACTCCCCATCTCGTAAAACTTAACATTTTCAAGCGAATAAACAAGATAGGCAAGCAACGTAATAGGGAAGAAATCAGAGATGCCTTCTTTCAGGATTCGGTGTCAAAGTGTATTGCCGAACTGGCGGAATCGCCTGAATTCCTGCAAGCTACCCATGAGTTGATGAGCAGAAAAGGTATGGCTGACCGCGAACTGGTTTGCAGATATTTTGCTTTCAGACTGCTTGTGGATTTTTTCCCTACTACGGAAACTATGGATGATTTCCTGGATAAGGGGATGGATGGACTTTTACATTTGTATGAGAATGATTTTGAAGCGGAAATAGCTCGGTTCAGAATGGTCATGAAGCGCTGCTATGACCTGCTGGGTGATTTTACATTTATAAATCTCAATTCCAAACAGAAACGTATTAATAAGAACTTATTTGACGCTTTTTCTTGTGCAATATCTAAGCTGAAAGAGAATGAATATCAGCGTTTGTTTCAGCAGCGTGCTCGCTTTAGAGAGGAGTATATCCAGCTCTTTGAAGATAATGCTTTCTTATGTAAAAAGGAATTGCGGAAGTCTTCAAGTGATGCCATCAGCAAACGGTTCCATCTTATGGATTTATTTATCAAACAGTTTACTTGATTTATTATGATAAACGAAATAAAACTTCAGAATTTTAAGGTCTTCGAAGACGAATCTTTCAATATAAAACCGCTGACTTTGATTACAGGGGTCAATGGGATGGGTAAATCTACTCTTATCCAATCATTACTGCTTTTGAAACAAAACTATGAATTGGGATATTTGTCTAATCCGAAGAAAAAACTGCGCTTGAAACATGACTTTGTCAACTTGGAATCTGCTGGGGATATGTGTTATACATTTGCTGAAGAAAAGAGTGTATACATCTCTATAAAAGAGGACAACGGGAACGAATATCAATGGAAATTAGATACGAGTGAAGCTGGAAGTGAAGAGGTTGGTTATACATATAATGGTAGCGATATTCACGGACTTTCTTTGTTTGATGACGGATTCATCTTTTTAGAAGCGGAGCGGTGGGGACCTAAAGCTCAATATAACAAGTCGGAGGCACGAGCTTACAATACTTCATTGGGCATACAAGGGGAACTGACTCCTGCTTATCTGAACAAGGCGTTATCGGAAAATGAAGAAATTGGAATAAAAGAATTGAGGCATCGAAATTTGGCAGAAAATCAGTTGCAGTTGACAGAAAATGTGAATGCCTGGATGGCTCAAATCATGCAAATCCCTTCATTAAAAGCCAGTACAACAGAAATAGATACGGATAAAATCAAACTTGAATATGGCATGGCGGGAACTAAGGGCAAGAAGTACTCTGCTTTACAGGTGGGCTTTGGCTTTACTTATTGCTTGCCTATTATTGTAGCCCTGCTCAAAGCAAAACCGGATGACTTGCTTGTTTTTGAAAATCCGGAAGCACACCTGCATCCGGCTGCGCAAGTGGAATTAGGCCGACTGATGGCATTGGCTGCCAGCAAGGGGGTTCAGATTATAATAGAATCTCATAGTGACCATATCTTGAACAGTTTAAGATTGGCTAGGAAAGAGGGTGTTATTTCGCAAGAGGATTTGAATGTAATTTTTGTGCAAAGAGACTTCGGAACTGGTGATGAGATGGATGTTACTTATATGAACGAAATTCAAATCAAGGATGACGGGAAATTAAATGAGCGTCCTAAAAATTTCTTTGACAGTTGGGATGATGTTTTGACTCGATTAATTGACTGAGAAGATGGAAGCGTATTTTAATGAATTGACTGTTGGGCTTTTCTTTGGGAATAAAGAAGCTAAAGATGCGTTTTCGTTATTGGGAAGATGTTTGGGTAAATTGTCGGAACTGGGAATTTCAAATGTTCGTATGACGAATGAGGTAATGGGAAAGGCAATTCTTCCCGGGCAGTCATGGAGCAGGGTTTTGAATAATGAATCTGTAATTGACAAGGACTTAAAGTCTGTATTAATTGCTAAACTGTGTACTTTAGAACCTGTTGACTTACTTGAAGACAAGTATAATGCATGGCAGTTTTCTTATAACAAAATGCCCTGTAAAGGCTTGGGATGGGCTTCGGAAGCTATGGAAAATACGCTTGCTTTAGGCTTCAGACAAAAGGATGCTTGGAACGATGATGGTTATGATGTGGATATATGTCTGCTGGATGAGGATGGAGAGGAGCAACAGATTGCTTCGAAATGTAAGCATGTGGTTTCTCCGGATGGAATTGAAACGCACAGAGATTTTCTCCTCAAGAAAATTAATATACCTGCTAACGGAAAGGTGTTGTCTATACGTTCTGCCAAATTATTTCCTCATCTTATCTTTTCGGAACAGGCTTTTAATCAGCTTAAAAGAATAAAAGATTCTGTGACGGTTCAACAGATTTACTGGAGATTATCGGATTTAGAAAAAGTGGCAGCCAACTCTATTTCATCTGTCTCGCCGGATAAATTCAGATATAAAACAACTCCGGAGTCGGAAACGCGTAGTAGATTACCCCAATTGAAAATTTTATTTCCGGATGGGGAAACCAGGCTTTGTTCTTGGCACTCGCGTTTTACGCCGGGGGCGGGACGGATACATTTTTGTCCGGATGAATCTAAACAAATCTTTTACATTGGATATATCGGTGAAAAAATACCGGACTAAAACCGGTAATTACTGTAAGCATTAATGAATAGTTTTTATCAGGCGGTGTCTGGAGGCGTGTCTGTAGCTAGACTCGTGTATGGTCAAGCCCGGATGATCGGTAATGGTGCCGATGATCCGGGCTTTTTTGTGTCGGTATGGTTTTTTTGAAATTTTATTTCTACAGATGTAGTCGGAAGTCGTCTTATCTCTACAGGGCGGAAAAGGAGGGTGGTATCTTTGCAGTGTGATTAAGAAATTAAAAATGAACCAACTTTAAAACTTAAATGTATGAACAGAACAGTGACTTATTCAGTGGTAGAGAGAAAGAATCCTAATACGCCGGAAGATCCGGGGAAATTTTATGCTCAGGTGCAGGCGCGTGGGGAAATGGGAATCCGTGAAATTGCGGAACGTATTCAGCGTGAGTGTACGTTGACGCGTGCGGATACCATCGCGGTGCTTACGGCACTGGAGGATGTGGTGAGTGAGGGTTTGCAGGGAGGCGAGATTGTGCGTCTGGGTGAACTGGGCTCGCTGCAGGTGAGTGTGAGCGGTCAGGGTGTAGAGAAGGAGGAGGAATATAATGATGGGCTGATTGAGCGTAAGCGTATCTTGTTCCGTCCGGGACGTACCTTGCGTGATACGCTGAGTACCTTGTCGTTTGAACGTGTGGAGGTGAAACCGAAATCGAAGGGGAAAACGGAGGAGGAAGTTCTTTAGCAGGGGCAGGTGCTGACGGATGGCTGTAGGCCGACGGTCGTTTCGTGAGGTCTGACTGACGGCAGGCTCGGGGCCGGGGCTTGCCGGATTTCTTAAAGGATAGAGAGATGAAAGAGAGAGTGAAATGTTTTTTGGTCCGGTTGATGGAGTGTTTGATTTGCTTGCTTACCGGGCATGGTAAAGGAGGAGAGTGATGAGAAAGATTGATTTGATTGTGATTCATTGTACGGCTACGCGGATAGGGTGTCCGCTTTCGCCGGAGGCGCTCGACCGCATGCATCGTCAGCGTGGGTTTAACGGGTGTGGGTATCATTATTATGTGCGCCGTGACGGGATGATTTGTTCGATGCGTCCGGTGGAGCGTGTGGGGGCTCATGTGAAGGGCTTTAATGCGCATAGCATCGGGGTGGCTTATGAGGGTGGCTTGGATGCGAAGGGGAATCCGGCGGATACGCGTACGGAGGAGCAGAAGCATGCGCTGAGGGTGCTGGTCAGGGTGCTCCGGGAGGATTTCGGGGTGTCGGCTCACCGGGTGGTGGGGCACCGGGATTTGAGCCCGGATGTGAATGGTAACGGCGTGGTGGAGCCTGAGGAGTGGGTGAAGGTGTGTCCGTGTTTTGATGTGGCTTCGGCTGACTGGTGAGGACGACGGTCAGGGTGGAAGTAGGTGACTGGGAGGTCGGTTGCGGGGTGGCTTGGGCTGCCGCAGCCGGCCTCTTTTTGTTTGGGGTCTTTGACGTGTTGTGTGGAAGGGGGATGGGTGAGAAAAGGGAGGGGTGAGTGAAAAAAGGGATGTTTTTCTTGCGTAATCGGTTGGTATTTAGTAACTTTAAAGGAAAAAACTGAATGATGGAGAGGTTTGTTTTTGACGATGCAGAGGGGATGGGGGAGGTTCCTTTCCGTTTCCGGATTTATCATAAGAGTGAGCTTTCGCAGCTGTATTTTCCGCAGTGTTCGACGAAGACGGCGTTGCAGAATTTGGGGCGGTGGATTAAGAAGTGTACGGAGCTGGAGGAGGCGTTGCTGGCTATCGGGTATGACAAGAACAGGAAGTATTATTTGCGGCCGGAGGTGGAATTGATTGTGAAGTTTCTGGGGGAACCGTAAGGGGAATAAAAACAAAATTCGTAACTTTGTCGCCGACTATCTGAAAATAACTTAAAACAAGATAAAAAGACAATGGAATTAGCAAGTAAGTATAACCCTGCCGATGTGGAGGGGAAATGGTACCAGTATTGGCTGGATAATAAGTTGTTTAGTTCGAAACCTGACGGACGTGAACCTTATACCGTGGTGATTCCTCCTCCTAATGTGACGGGGGTTCTCCACATGGGGCATATGCTTAATAATACGATTCAGGATATCCTGGTGCGTAGGGCGCGTATGATGGGTAAGAATGCGTGCTGGGTGCCGGGTACGGACCATGCTTCGATTGCTACGGAAGCGAAGGTGGTGGGTCGTCTGGCTCAGCAGGGTATCAAGAAGACGGATCTTTCGCGTGAGGAGTTTCTGAAGCATGCGTGGGCTTGGACGGAGGAACACGGGGGGATTATCTTGAAGCAGCTCCGCAAGCTGGGGGCTTCGTGTGACTGGGACCGTACGGCTTTCACTATGGATGAGACTCGAAGCAAGAGTGTAATCAAGGTGTTTGTGGATCTTTATAACAAGGGTCTGATTTACCGCGGGGTGCGTATGGTGAACTGGGACCCGAAGGCGCTTACGGCTCTCTCGGATGAGGAGGTGATTTATAAGGAGGAGCATAGCAAGTTGTATTATCTCCGCTATAAGGTGGAAGGGGATGCTGAGGGCCGCTATGCGGTGGTGGCTACTACTCGTCCGGAAACCATCATGGGGGATACGGCGATGTGTATCAATCCGAATGACCCGAAGAATGAATGGCTGAAGGGCAAGAAGGTGATTGTGCCGCTGGTGAACCGGGTGATTCCTGTGATTGAGGATGAGTATGTGGACATCGAGTTTGGTACGGGTTGCTTGAAGGTGACTCCTGCGCATGATGTGAATGACTATATGCTGGGCGAGAAGTATAACTTGCCTTCGATTGATATTTTTAATGATAACGGTACCATCAGTGAGGCTGCGGGTATGTATGTGGGCATGGATCGCTTTGAGGTGCGTGAGCAGATTGAGAAGGATCTGGCTGCGGCTGACTTGCTGGAGAAGGTGGAGCCTTATACGAATAAGGTGGGATTCTCGGAACGTACGAATGTGGCTATCGAACCGAAGCTTTCGATGCAGTGGTTCTTGAAGATGCAGCATTTTGCTGATATGGCTCTTCCGCCGGTGATGGAGGATCAGCTGAAGTTTTATCCGGCGAAGTATAAGAATACGTATCGTCACTGGATGGAGAATATCAAGGACTGGTGTATCAGCCGTCAGTTGTGGTGGGGGCATCGTATTCCGGCGTATTTCTTGCCTGAAGGTGGTTTCGTGGTGGCTGAAACTCCGGAGGAGGCTCTGGAACTGGCTCGCAAGAAGACGGGACGTGGGGATTTGCAGTTGAGTGAGCTGCGTCAGGATGATGACTGCCTGGATACGTGGTTTTCTTCATGGCTCTGGCCGGTTTCGCTGTTTGATGGTATCAATCATCCGGGTAATGAGGAGATTCAGTATTATTATCCTACGGCTGACTTGGTGACGGGTCCGGATATTATTTTCTTCTGGGTGGCTCGTATGATTATGGCGGGTTATGAGTATATGGGTGAAATGCCGTTCCGTAATGTGTATTTCACGGGTATCGTGCGTGATAAAATCGGACGTAAGATGTCGAAATCGCTGGGTAACTCGCCTGATCCGCTGGACTTGATTGATCGTTACGGTGCCGACGGGGTGCGTATGGGTATGATGTTGTCGGCTCCTGCGGGGAATGATATTCTCTTTGATGATGCGCTGTGTGAACAGGGCCGTAACTTTAACAATAAGATCTGGAATGCGTTCCGTCTGGTGAAGGGATGGCAGGTGGATGACTCGATTGAGCAGCCTGTGCATGCGAAGCTGGCTGTGGACTGGTTTTATAACGTGATGGCGCTGGCTACGGCTGAAGTTGAGGATTTGTTTGCGAAGTATCGTTTGAGTGAGGCGCTGATGCTGGTTTACAAGTTGTTCTGGGACGAGTTTTCAAGCTGGTATCTGGAGATGGTGAAACCGGCTTATGGTCAGCCTATCGACCGCAAGACGTATGAGGCTACGCTGCACTTGTTTGATGTGTTGCTCCGCCAGTTGCATCCGTTTATGCCGTTTATCACAGAGGAACTGTGGCAGCATCTGGCTGACCGCAAGCCGGGTGAGAGTATCATGATGGCTCCGGTGGAACCGTTTAAGGATACGGATGTGAAGGCGGCTCAGGAGCTTTGCAAGACTTTCGATCAGCTGAAGGAGGTGATTGCGGGTATCCGTACCATCCGTCTGCAGAAGAATATTGCGCAGAAGGAGGCTCTTGAACTGTTGGTTCTGGGTGAGAATTCGGGCTTGGCTGCTTTCGACTCGGTTATCAATAAGATGGCGAACTTGACGGGTATGACGGTTGTAGATAAGAAGCCTGAAAGTGCGGCTTCGTTTATGGTGGGTACTACGGAGTATTTCGTTCCGCTGGGTAACTTGATTGATGTGGAAGAGGAGCTGAAGAAGCTGGAGGCTGAACTGAAGTATCAGGAGGGTTTCTTGCAGAGTGTGCTTAAGAAATTGAGTAACGAGAAGTTTGTGAGCAAGGCTCCTGCTAATGTCATTGAAATGGAACGCAAGAAGCAGGCGGATGCGGAATCGAAGATTGCTTCGCTGAAGGAGCGTATTGCGGCATTGTCGTGAGTTTAATTGATGAGTTGACAAGTTGATAAGTTGACGAGTTGACGAGGATTTTATAGAGACGAGTTGATAAGGTTTTTAGGGACCTTGTCAACTCGTCTTCTTATTTCCTTATCCTGTTTCCTTATCTTGTTATCTAAGCAAAAAAAACGGGAGGCACTCTCATCGCTGAGAATACCTCCCTGATCGGGTTCTTTAAGAGAGAATTAATAGATGCCCTCACGAGTGTCCCACCACATGGGTTTTCCCCAAAGGTTATCGACTACTTCGGCATTATAAGGAGCGTTGTTTGCCTTGTTGAGGTTGAGCTCGGTTGCCGGGTAGGGGGAGCGCAAGGGGGGTACGTTGTGGTTTTTGTACTGGGTACGTCCCGGTGCGATGTAGTTGTTTTCGGGTACTCCGGTACGGCGGTAGAGTGACCAGCCTTCCATGGCTTGCTTGAACATGGCTACCCATTCTTCGTACCAGATGGTTTTAAGTGTGTTGTCGAATTTTCCCTTGCCTGCAAGGTAGGTGGCTGTGGCTGTCTCGTCGACTCCGTTTTCTTCCATGGAGAAGCGTACGGCTTTTGTGTAGTTGGTGGCTGCATCGCCGTAAGTTCCGGTGTTATAGTTCAGCATGGCTGCTTCGGCTATGTGGAAGTAGACTTCGGCTACACGCATCCAGGGAGAGAACCCTCCGAGGTCTTGTCCGTATTTGTATCCCCAGGTGGAGTAGCGTTTGGCTACGGCATTGCTTGCGGCTCCGATGGTGTATCCGCGGTAGACGGGGGTGCCGTCGGTGTAGTCTTCATCGCCTTTGGTCTGGCTGGAAGGGGTAGGGGTGCAATAGACGGAGATGCGCGGGTCGGCATGGTCGAGCAGGTTATTGACCATGACATCGGATGCGCAGTATTCGCTCTTGCGGGTGCGGTACTGGTCGGCTATCGGCTCGTAGTAGTTGGAGTCGGAACCTTGCCACCAGAAGAAGGCATTGTCATCGTTGGAATCCATGACGGGGTAACGGTCGGGGTTGCCGAGGACTTCTTCTACGGTAGTCTTTGCCAGTTCAGGGCTGACTTCCGAGATGCGGATGGCAAGACGCAGACGCAGGGAGTTGCAGTATTTTCTCCACTTGGTGATGTCGCCGCGGAAGAGCAGGTCGCCTTCGGAGATGTCGCCGGTGGCTGCATCGTCGGCAAAGCTGTCGGCTGCTTCTTTCAGCTTGGCGAGCATGGCAGGGTAAATCTGTTCCTGTGTGTCGTATTTCGGGGTGAGGATACCGCTTTTCATACGGACTGCATCGCTGTAAGGCACGTCGCGCCAGCGGTCGGTGGCTATCTGGATGAGGGTAACTTCCATGACTTTTGCCACATTAAGTATGTTGATGTTTTTTTCGGCGTTGCGCTGTATGTCCATTACATTGTTCAGGATGCGGTACACGTATTCCCAGTTGTTGTCTTGTATGCCGGTACGGTAGTTGTAACGGGCTTCATCGATGTAGCTCATCTTTGCCACATAGCCGCAGAAGCTCATCGGTTCGTCCATGGCAAACCAGCGGTCGTAGAAGCGGTAGGAGGTGTAATAGATGGAGTAGGCAAGCAGGTTGTCGTTGGGTACTTTGGCTGCATTGTCGGGGTCTCTGTTTATTTCATCGAACGAGCTGGTACATCCGGCTGTGCTCCACATGAGAGTGCCTGCCAGGAGTGTCATCGCAATTTTTCTGATATTTCTTTTCATGTTTTTTCTGCTTTTTCAGTTTTCCAATTTGTTTTTTCACACGTGTGTTGTTCCTTACTCTCAGAAGGTGAGTCCTACTTTCAGACCGAAGCTGCGGCTGGGTGGATAGGCGTTGGATTCAAATCCTACATCGCCGTTCTTTGAGCCGGTGGTTGATTCGGGGTCGAGGTGGGTCAGGTTTGAACTGTGTACCCACAGGAGGGCAAGGTTGGTTCCTACCAGCGAAATCTTAGCCGACTTGATGAAGCTGTTTTTCAGCAGGCTCTTCGGGAAGGTGTAGGAAAGATGTGCTTCACGCAGCTTGAGGTAGGATCCGTCGAATACAGACATCTGGCAGATGGTATAGAAATTGGCGAAGAAGTCTTTGGCATTGACGGCTACATCGTTGATCTTTCCGTCGGCTGTCTTGAATACCTTATCGGTGAGTACGTTCTTTCCGGCAATGACTCCGTTTTCACGGATGTCGCCTGCTGCGGTATAATCGTAGATACCGGTCTGTGAACCGAAGGCTTGTGAGATGGAGTAAACATCGCCTCCTTTGCGGAAGTCGAGCAGGAAGCCGAAGCTCCAGTCTTTATAGGTGAACTCATTGCTCCATCCGGCGAGCCAGTCGGGAGTTACGTTTCCAATTTCTTTTCCTGTTTCATATTTCGGCATACCGTTTTCTACAAGGATGGATCCGTCTTCATTATATACGTATCCGGTTCCTACCAGCGTACCCCAGCTCTTGCCTACCATGGCGTAGTTTTTACAGCTCCAGCTGCTGCCGATTTCATAGGCATCGAGCTTCTGTCCGGTTACGGGGTCGGAGTAGAGTTCGTCAATGCGGCTCTTATCTTTCGACCAGTTGAAGGTGGTGGTCCAGCTGAATCCTTTCGGATTGCGGAAGATATCGGCAGATAACTGGATTTCTACTCCCTTGTTGCTGATTTTACCGGCATTGATGTACATGGCGTTATATCCGGTGGCAGTGGAAAGGTTGGCTTCCATAATCTGGTCGGTAGTGGTTTTCTGATAATACGCACCGTCGAAGTGGATGCGGTTATCGAGGAAGTTGGCTTCCAGACCGATTTCCCATGTTTTCACCATTTCAGGACGCAGGTTTTGTGCGGGGTAGGTGGTGGGGTTGTAATACAAGGTGGTTCCATCGAACGGAGCCGACAATACTGAGTAATACGCATTGGATACGTAGGGGTCGGTAGCGTTACCAATCTTTGCCCATCCTCCGCGGAGTTTCAGGAAGTTCAACCACTTGCCGTTGGTCAGCATCGGGAGGGTTTCGGTTACAATCCAGCTACCGCTGAATGAGGGGTAGAAGAAGGCATCCTTGATGGTAGAATCCCAGTCATTGCGTACGCTGATGTCGGCATACAGCTGGTTTTTCCATCCTAAAGACAGGTTGGCATAGACTGAATTTGAACGGCGGGTGTTATGGTTTTCTGATGTGTAGGCATTGCCTTTGGCATTGGCTACGGTATATACACCTGGTACGGTCAGTTCGTCAGCTCCCAGTGTCTTGATTTCGTAAGTGTAGTCGCGGTAGTTGGCTCCGGCAAGGGCGTTTACATTGAAATCGCCGAACTGCTTGGTGAAGTAAGCAATGAAGTCGGCATTGGTTTCGGTAGCACGGCGGTCATAGTCGCGGAAATATCCGTCAGGATAGTCAATACTCCATTCTACGTTGGAGAGTTGGTTTGAATCGTAGTGGTCGAATCCGAGTCGTCCTTCAAACTTCAGCCAGTCGGTGGGCTTGATAAAGATAGAGGTCTTTCCGTAGAAACGGTCGCGCACGTATTTGTTCAGGTTGTGGTTGAGTACCCAATAGGGGTTTACGGTGTATGCCTGTTGCCAGTTGTAATGGGTATAGTTGCCAAACTCGTCTTTCTGGTCGTAGTTCTGTTTCAAGTCGTCCATATCAATCTGACGGCCGTGCCACTGGAGTAGTGACTGCAATACGTTTCTCTGGTCGTATCCTGTTCCCGGAAGGTTGTTGCTCTTGGTGCGGATGAAATTGGCTGCCAAGTTGAATTCAAGGTATTTGTTTACATCCATCCGGGTATTGACTGCAGCCGAATAACGCTTCTGGTCGGTGTTCGGGGTGGTACCCTTCTGGTCGCGGAAGCCGAGAGATACACGGGTGGAACTCTTTTCGGTGGTGGCGGCCAGTGAGATGACGTGGTTTTGTGAATAGCCGATGTTGAAGAAATCTTTGATGTTGTCAGGCTGTGAAACCCACGGAGTGGCTTGGCGTACACCGTCGACTACGGGACTGTTATACTGCGGAATCATCAGTCCGATGTCGAGACGCGGACCCCATGATTCGTCGGCATTGTCGTTGACTCCGTTTCCGGCACCATCATAATAAGAATAGCCATGCTGTACGGCAAAATCCTGATAGCTCATGGTTTTGCTATAGCCTGATGCTTTCCAGTCGAATTCGCTGCCGTAATAACCCTGGCCGTATTTGTTCTGCAGCTTGGGCAGGTTGTAAATCTGGTCGACTGTGAAGCTGCCGTCGTAAGACACTTGTATGCCTTTGTCTTTCTTGCCCGACTTGGTGGTGATGAGGATGACTCCGTTACCGGCACGCATACCGTAGAGGGCAGCCGAACCTCCTTTCAACACGGAGATTGAGGCGATGTCTTCGGGGTTGATGTCGTTCAGGCCCGAACCCAAGTTGACAGCAGAACCGGTTCCGTTATCGTTCTGGATGGGCACACCATCGACTACAATCAGCGGAGAGTTATCTCCGAAGGAAGAGTTACCGCGGATGACAATGTTCTGTGAAGCACCTACCTGTCCACCTTGTGAGGTAATCTGGATACCTGCCACCTTACCCGAAAGGGAGTTGGCTACATTCAGCTGACCGGCTTGGGTGATTTCATCGGATTTTACTTCCTGCAGGGCGTATCCCAAGGCTTTCTTCTCGCGCGAGATACCCATGGCGGTTACGACGACCTCATCGAGGGTCTTGGCATCGGACTTCAATACTACCTGGAGGGTTCCCGGCTGGATGGTTACTTCCTGAGATACCATTCCTACATAGGAAATAATCAGGGTGGTAGCCGAGGATGGTACATTGGGGATGGTAAAGTCTCCCATGATTCCGGTGATGGTTCCTGTGTTAGTACCTTTAACTAATACCGACGCACCGATTACGGGTTCGCTGTCGTCGGCGGAAGTTACGACACCTGTCACTGTGACAGTTTGCGCCATTGCCAGACTCCAGCTTATAAAGAAACTGGCTAACAGCATTAACATTCTCTCTTTCATAAAGACTCTTTTTTAATTATACAATAACAATCATTAGATTTTCTAAGCATCTTTTCTCTTTCTTTATCGCAAAGGTAACTATATCTTCTAAAAACAAACAAAAATTCAATAAAAATAGTGATTCGCTATCGTTTTTATAGATATAAATCAATGAACGGACGGGGCTTGATATAATAAAATGAATATTTATGCCTGTTTTAAATAACAAAAAGGAACAAAAAGAGGGGTGTATGATTTTTTAGTGTGATGGTATTAACATGTGTTTGCTGTTTGAAACAATTATATGGTATGTATGATTATGTCAGAGGAAAGCAGGGAAAGGCTGATGGAGGGTAAATAGCGTATCGGGGAAGGAGAAAATAAAAAAGAATTTGTCAAAAAGGTATGGTGATGGCTTTTTTTATGTAAATTTGTCGGGTAAAACAAAGAAAAATCAAACATGCATACCAGACAAGAACAAATGGAAGCCTTCGGGCGGTTGCTTGACGTGCTTGATGAATTGCGCGTGAAGTGTCCTTGGGACAGAAAGCAGACGAATGAGAGTCTGCGCCCCAATACAATAGAAGAGGTGTATGAATTGGCCGATGCGCTGATGAAGAACGACCGGATGAATATCTGCAAAGAACTGGGCGACGTGTTGCTGCACGTGGTGTTTTATGCCAAGATAGGAAGTGAAACGGGAGACTTTGATATAAAAGATGTGTGCGACAAGTTGTGCGACAAGCTGATTTTCCGCCATCCGCATGTGTTCGGTGAGGTGAAGGCTGATACGGCTGAACAGGTTACCGAGAACTGGGAACAGATTAAGCTGAAGGAAAAGGACGGGAACAAATCGGTGTTGAGTGGGGTGCCTGATGCACTGCCTGCCTTGATTAAGGCTTACCGCATCCAGGATAAGGCGCGTAATGTGGGCTTCGACTGGGAAGAGCGTACGCAGGTATGGGAGAAGGTGAAAGAGGAAATTGCCGAATTTGAGCAGGAAGTGGACCGGATGGACAAGGAGAAAGCGGAAGCTGAATTCGGGGATGTGATGTTCAGCTTGATTAATGCTGCCCGCCTGTATAAGATTAATCCGGACAATGCACTGGAACGTACGAACCAGAAGTTTATCCGCCGCTTTAATTACCTGGAGGCGCATACCATTAAGGAGGGACGTAACTTGAAGGATATGACGCTGGAGGAAATGGATGCCATCTGGAATGAGGCGAAGAGGCTGGAGAAGAATGAGGAATGAAGGATAAACTCAAAAGCTCAAAAACTTAAACAATGAAACAACGATCTTTTAAACTGTTTATGCTGCTGGTTCTGACCCTCTGTGTCATGACCGCACGCGCTGCCGATATAGAAGTCTTGAACAAGCTGAAATCGCTGCCGGGAGTAACGCAAGTGGATACGCTTGCCAGCAAGCACTATGCAAATAAATATGTGATGTATATCGACCAGCTGTTGGACCCGGCTCATCCCGAAGTGGGGAGCTTTAAGCAGCGGGTTATCTTGGCTCATGTGGGCTATGACCGTCCTACGGTATTGGTGACGGAAGGCTATGATGCCAATTATGCCGTTAATCCGAACTATAAAGAAGAATTGTCGGTGTTGCTTAATGCCAATCTGGTGTTTGTGGAATACCGCTATTTCGGAGAGTCGATGCCGCAGCCTTGTAACTGGGCTTATCTGACGGTGAAGAATTCGCTGGCCGACCTGCATCGGGTGAATATCACCTTCCGTAACCTTTATTCGGGCAAGTGGGTGGCTACCGGTATCAGCAAGGGCGGACAGACTACGATGTTTTACCGTTCGTATTATCCGGATGATGTGGATGTATCGGTTCCTTATGTAGCTCCGCTGAACCAGTCGCTGGAGGACGGACGGCATGAGGTGTTCCTGAGCGAAAAGGTGGGTACGGCTAAGGAGCGCAAGGCGGTGGAAGAGGCGCAGCTTACGCTGCTGAAACGGAAGCAGGCTTTGCTCCCTATGCTGGCTGCTTACTGCAAGGAGAAAGGGTATACTTTCCGGGTTCCGCTGGAAGAGGTGTTCGACTACTGTGTGCTGGAGTATGCTTTTGCTCTGTGGCAGTGGGGTACACCGGTGGCAAATATCCCTTCGGAAAAAGACTCCGACAAGGTATGGTTTGATTATCTGATTGCCATCAATGCGCCCGATTATTTTTCACAGCAGTCTCCTTTCCCTTCTTTCAATGTGCAGGCTGCCAAGGAATTGGGCTATTACGGCTATGATGTGGAACCGTTTAAGGCTTATCTCAGCATTGCTACGGCAAAGGATTATCTGCGGCGGGTGATGCTTCCTGAAGAGCTGGATGATTTGACCTTTGACGATGCGCTTTATCGCCATACGGTGGATTTCCTGAAAAACGAAGACCCGAAGATGATTTATATTTACGGTGAAAACGACCCGTGGACGGCATCGGGGGTGACTTGGCTGGAGGGAAAGAAAAACATTCATGTGTTTGTGCATCCGCGCGGAAGTCATTCTACCCGCATCGCTACATTCAGCGAGAAGAAACAGCGCGAAATCAAGTCGCTGCTGGAAGACTGGCTGGATGTAAAACTGAAATAATCAGTCTACTTTATAATCAATCACTAAACGAAGAATAAAATGAACAAGACAATTATTACTGTAGTGGGTAAGGATGCGGTGGGTATCATTGCCCGTGTGTGTACGTATCTGGCTGAAAACCATGTGAACATTCTGGATATTACGCAGACCATTGTGCAGGGGTATTTCAACATGATGATGATTGCCGATGCTGCTGAACTTGACAAGCCTTTTGAGGAGGCGGTAAACGAACTGACTGCACTGGGGGAAGAACTGGGTGTGCAGGTGAAATGGCAGCGTGAAGATATTTTTAATAAAATGCACCGAATTTAAGCAAACGCTATGATACATATTTCTGAGGTTATCGAAACCAACAAGATGATTGAGCGCGAGAATCTGGACGTGCGTACCATTACGATGGGAATCAATCTGCTGGACTGTGCAGACAGCCGGCTGGATGTGCTCTGTGAGAATATATACCGTAAAATCATGACCTTGGCAAAAGACTTGGTCAAGACGGGTGAGGAGATTTCGAAGGAATATGGTATTCCTATCGTGAACAAGCGCATCTCTATTACTCCGGTTGCCTTGGTGGGAGGTACTGCTTGTCAGTCTCCTGAAGATTATGTGCAGATAGCCCGTACGCTCGACCGGGCTGCTGCCGAGCTGGGGGTGAACTTCATCGGTGGTTATTCGGCTATCGTATCGAAAGGTATGAGCCGCAGTGACGAGTTGCTGATTCGCTCTATTCCGCAGGCACTGGCTTGCACGGAACGCATCTGCAGTTCGGTAAATGTGGGCTCAACCAAGACGGGCATCAATATGGATGCGGTGCGGCTGATGGGCGAAATCATCAAGGAAACGGCGGAACTGACGAAGGAGCGTGATTCGCTGGGATGTGCCAAGCTGGTGGTGCTCTGCAATGCGCCCGATGATAATCCGTTTATGGCGGGTGCTTTTCATGGCGTATCAGAAGCGGATGCTATTATCAATGTAGGTGTAAGCGGTCCGGGGGTGGTGAAATATGCATTGGAACAGATCCGGGGAGAAAACTTCGAGGTGCTGTGTGAAACCATCAAGCGTACGGCGTTTAAGATTACCCGTGTGGGACAGCTGGTGGCTCAGGAGGCGTCACGCCGGCTGGGAATTCCGTTTGGCATTATCGACCTCTCGCTGGCTCCTACGCCGGCTGTAGGCGACAGTGTGGCAGAAATCTTGCAGGAAATCGGGCTGGAACATCCGGGAGCTCCGGGTACTACTGCTGCTTTGGCTTTGCTGAACGATCAGGTGAAAAAAGGCGGTGTGATGGCTTCGTCGTATGTAGGCGGACTGAGCGGTGCCTTTATTCCGGTGAGTGAAGACCAGGGTATGATTGATGCGGTAGAAGCCGGTGCACTGACCCTGGAGAAACTGGAGGCGATGACTTGTGTGTGTTCGGTGGGTCTCGATATGATTGCCATTCCGGGAAGTACATCGGCTGCTACGATTTCGGGCATGATTGCCGATGAATCTGCCATCGGTATGATTAACCAGAAGACTACGGCGGTGCGTATCATTCCGGCAGTGGGCAAGGAGGCTGGCGATACGGTAGAGTTCGGCGGACTGCTGGGCTATGCTCCGGTGATGCCGGTGAACCGCTTCAGCTGTGAGGCTTTCGTAACGCGTGGCGGACGTATTCCGGCTCCGATACACAGTTTCAAGAACTGATAACTGCGATGTGAGTATAAAAAGAGAAACGCCAGAACTTCTGCTTTCAAGAAGTTCTGGCGTTGCTGTCCTGCAAAACTCCGGAAATCTGGCGGAACCTTCTATCTTTGCATCTGTATTCGCAAGAAAATGACCCGGATGATGATTTTTCTGCCCCATAAGAGGTGGTAAGTGCTGATTAATCTCTAAATTTGCCTGAGCCATGGATGCAGGTTGTCTTTGGCGAAACTGAACGATATACGATTTTTATGATGACAAATTATTTAGATGAACTGAACGAAAGTCAGCGTGCAGCGGTGCTTTATTGTGACGGACCTTCACTGGTGATTGCCGGGGCCGGATCGGGAAAGACCCGTGTGCTGACCTATAAAATAGCTTATTTGCTCGATCAGGGATACGAACCCTGGTCGGTGCTGGCACTGACATTTACCAATAAGGCAGCGCGTGAAATGAAAGAGCGTATTGCCCGGCAGGTGGGAGCAGAGCGGGCTCGTTCGTTGTGGATGGGAACCTTCCACTCGGTGTTTTCGCGGATTCTGCGTACTGAGGCAGAGACGATCGGTTTTCCGCCTCACTTCACCATTTATGATGCTTCCGATTCGAAGAGTCTCATCAAGGCGATTATCAAGGAGATGGGACTGGATGAGAAGACGTATAAACCGGGTTCGGTGCAGAGCCGTATCAGCAATGCCAAGAACCATCTGGTGAGTCCGGAGGCTTATGCTTCTTGCCGTGAGATGGTGGAGAATGACCAGGCTGCCAAGATGCCGCAGGTAAGGGAAATCTATACCCGTTACTGGGAACGTTGCCGGCAGAGCGGGGCGATGGACTTTGATGATTTGCTGGTTTATACGTATCAGCTGTTTAAGCAGCATCCGGATGTGTGTGCCCGGTATGCCGAGCGTTTCAAATACATCCTGGTGGATGAGTATCAGGATACCAACTTTGCCCAGCATAGCATCGTGTTGCAGCTTACCGGACTGCACCGCCGGGTGTGTGTGGTGGGCGATGATGCGCAGAGTATCTATTCGTTCCGCGGGGCAAACATCGATAATATACTGAAGTTTACGCAACTCTATAAAGATGCCCGGCTTTTTAAGCTGGAACAGAACTACCGCTCTACGCAGACCATTGTAAAGGCTGCCAATAGCTTGATTGCCAAAAACCGGGAGCAAATCCGCAAGGAGGTGTTTTCAGAGAAAAAGGTGGGCGACCCCATTCAGGTGCTGAATGCTTACAGTGATGTGGAAGAAGGAGAGATTGTCGCCAATAAGCTGGTGCAGCTTCACGTGCGCGAAGGTTATGCTTACGATGATTTCGCCATTCTTTATCGCACCAATGCACAGAGCCGTATCTTTGAGGAGGCACTCCGCAAGCGTATGTTGCCTTACCGCATTTACGGGGGATTGTCGTTTTACCAGCGCAAGGAAGTAAAGGATGTGATTGCTTATTTCCGTCTGGCTGTAAACCCCAACGATGAGGAGGCGTTCAAGCGTGTGTTGAATTATCCGGCAAGAGGAATCGGAGATACCACACTGGGCAAGTTGGTTGCAGCTGCTTCGCAGGCAAAGGTAAGCTTGTGGGAGGTGCTGAATGACCCCTTGACTTACGGACTTGCCATTAATAAAGGGACGCATACCAAACTGCAGAATTTCCGTTCGCTGGTTCAGGGCTTTGTGGAGGCTGCCGAACAGAAAGATGCGTATGAACTCGGGCAGGATATTGTGCGACGTTCGGGCATCATGGCAGATATTACCCAAGACCGTTCGCCGGAGAATCTGAGCCGGCAGGAGAACATTGAAGAGTTGATTAACGGTATGAACGTGTTTTGCGACTCGCGGAAGGAAGAAGGAAATACCCATATTTATCTCACCGATTATCTGTCGGAGGTGGCTCTGCTGACCGACCAAGACAGCAAGGAGGATGAAAACCAGCCTAAGATTACGCTGATGACCATTCACTCTGCCAAGGGACTGGAGTTTAAGAATGTATTTGTGGTGGGCATGGAAGAGGGGTTATTCCCCAGCCTGATGTCCGACTCTCCCCGTGCGCTTGAGGAAGAACGCCGTTTGTTTTATGTGGCACTTACCCGTGCCGAAGAGCATTGTTTCCTTTCGTATGCCAAGAGTCGCTTCAAGTTTGGAAAGATGGAATTTGGTCGCCCCAGCTGCTTCCTGAAAGACATTGATAGCCGTTACCTCAGCTTGCCTCAGGGAGAGGTGCTGACACGGCAGATAGAAGAGGGAGTGAACCGTTTCCGCCGTGACTCATCGGGAGGGTATGGAACTGCCGTTTCTTCTTCTTCTGCGCACGGACGGACGTATGAACGCACTTATGAGCGTCCGGTGCGTGAGGAAGGACCGTCGATGTTTGATGGAGGAGAAATTCCTCAAGAGCCTCATCGCTTTGTGAAACCGGCTCCTCAGCGTACCTTGCGTAAGGTTTCTTCTGCTGTATCGGCCTCATCGGCTACGGGAGGAAGTGCTCCTGTATCGGCAGGTCAGTTGATAGAGCATGAACGCTTCGGACGTGGAGAGATTATCCGCGTGGAAGGTACGGGAGACAACTGTAAGGCTACCGTGCGTTTCCAGCATGCAGGCGAGAAGCAACTCTTGCTGAAGTTTGCCCGCTTTAAGGTAGTGGAATAAGCGGTGCTGTTTTTCAGCAGACTAGGCTTGAAATGAAGAATGATGAATGAAGAATGATGGATGAAGAATGATGGATGAAGAATGATGAATGAAGAATGATAAGTGATAAGTCAACTGTTTTCTGAAGCCTAGTTATCTGAGAACCCAAAAACTCAAGAACTTAAAAATCCAAAAACTCAAGAACTCAAAAAATAATGCTAATCCCCAACCAAGTACCCGCACCATGCTACGTCATGGAAGAAGAACTGCTCAGAAAAAACCTGAGCTTGATTAAACACGTGGCAGACACTGCCGGAGTAGAAATCATATTAGCCTTCAAGGCCTTTGCCATGTGGAAGTCGTTTCCCATATTCCGTGAATACATCCGTTACACCACAGCCAGTTCGGAATATGAGGCACGCCTCGCTTTCGAGGAGTTCGGCAGTAAGGCACATACCTATTCACCGGCTTATACGGAGGCTAACTTTCCGGCTTTTATGCGCTACAGCAGCCACATTACGTTTAACTCGCTCTCACAGTTTCATCGTTTCTATCCGATGACGAAAAGCGCAGACGAGCCTGTTTCATGCGGTTTGCGTGTGAATCCTGAATACTCGGAAGTAGAAGTGGAGCTCTATAACCCCTGCGCTCCGGGAACCCGTTTCGGAGTTACAGCCGACTTGCTGCCGGAGGTATTGCCTGAAGGACTGGAAGGCTTTCACTGCCATTGTCACTGCGAATCGTCATCGTATGAGCTGGAACGTACCCTGCAACATATTGAGGCGCGTTTCTCACGCTGGTTCCCTCAGCTGAAGTGGCTGAATCTGGGGGGAGGTCACCTCATGACCCGTGCCGATTACGATGTCAATCACCTGATTCATTTGCTGAAAGGACTGAAAGCACGCTATCCGCATCTGCAAATCATACTTGAACCCGGTTCGGCATTTACCTGGCAGACCGGTACACTGGTGTCATCGGTGGTGGATGTAGTGGAGAGCCGCGGCATACGCACTGCGATTCTTGATGTGAGCTTTACCTGCCATATGCCCGACTGTCTGGAGATGCCATACCAGCCCCGTGTGCGTGGAGCTGAGTCACTTCCGGCAGAAGCCGTCAAGACGGCTCAGGCAGGCGACTTTATCTATCGTCTGGGAGGAAACAGCTGCTTGAGCGGTGATTATATGGGAAGCTGGCGCTTCGATCATGAACTGCAGGTGGGTGAACGCATCGTCTTTGAAGACATGATTCATTACACCATGGTCAAAACCAATATGTTCAACGGCATTCATCACCCGTCGGTAGCCTTGCTTCATGCCGATGGCGAGGTGGAGGTGTACCGCACCTTCGGTTACGAAGATTACCGCGACCGCATGTGCTGATTTTCCAGCACCGGATGATGCCGCAGGCTGAGCAACATCAGTCCCCCGAAAGTAAGCAGTCCGTTCACCATCAGCATCTCATAGCCAAAGCGATAGCCGGTGGTGGCGGATACGAAAGAATCGGTGAGATAGCAGATGACCGGTGAGGCTATGGCTACATACGGCACATAGCGTCCGCGGGGAATGCGCCGGGTAAACAGACCGAATGCAAACAGTCCCAGAAGCGGACCGTACGTATAAGAGGCAAGCACATAAATCGTATCAATGACGCTTGAACTGCCAATGGCTTCAAACACCAGCATGCAGCTGATGAATAAGGCTGAGATGCCCAGATGAACCCATTTACGGATGCGTTGTGCCTGCTCTTCGCCATACCGCCCGATGTTCAGCAAGTCGATGCAGCAGCTGGTGGTCAAGGCTGCGAGGGCAGAGTCGGCACTCGAAAAGGCAGCCGCAATGATACCGATGGTGAAAAGTATCAGTACCACATATCCTAAATGACCTCCGGCAGCAAAGAGCGGAAGCATGTCATCGCCTTTGGCAGGAAGTGTCAGGCCGATTTGCGGGGCGGCAATGAGCAATAAGATTCCAAGCGAAAGAAACAGCAGATTAACCGGGACGAATGAAAATCCGTAGACATACATGTTTTTCTGGGCAGCACGCAGGTTGCGGCAAGAAAGATTCTTCTGCATCATGTCCTGATCAAGTCCTGTCATGACAATGGTGATAAAGATTCCGCTGAAAAACTGCTTGAAGAAGTTCTGTTTCGACTGCCAGTCATCGAATACAAAGATACGGCTGTATTCACTCTCGCTCACCATGCGGGCAGCCCCTGTAAGGTCGGTTCCCAGCAGCGAAGCCACCTGTACGATGATGATTCCCAGTGCCCCCAGCAGGCAGAGCGTCTGCAGGCTGTCGGTCCACACAATGGTGCGGATGCCGCTCTTCCGCGTGTACAGCCAGATTAAGACCACTGTGCCGATGGCTGTTACGGCAAAGGGAACATGATAAGCATCGAATACATAATGCTGGAGAATGAGGCAAACCAGATACAGGCGGGCGGCAGCTCCCAGCAGCTTGGAGAGGAAGAAAAAAGAAGCCCCCGTTTTATAAGCCTCTTTGCCGAAACGCTGTTCCAGATAGGTGTAGATAGAAGTGAGGTTCAGCCGGTAATAGAGCGGAAGCAATATGTGAGCGATAATCAGATAACCTACAAAGAAGCCCATACAGGTCTGCATATACGTCATATCAATCGATTTTACCATACCCGGCACCGAGACAAAGGTCACACCTGAGAGTGAGGCACCTATCATGCCGAAGGCAACGATGAACCAGGGCGACTGGCGGTTGCCCCGGAAGAACGCATCATTGTCGGTATGATGGCTGGCAGTAAGGCGTGAAATAAAAAGTAGCAATCCGAAGTAAAGGACTATGGTGAGGAGAATAAAAATACCGTTCATGTTTTTTCTTACGTTGGTTTCAAAATTCAGAGCGGTAAAGATACGGCTTTTTTGCCGAATGGGAACCATCTGTGGGGTAGAGATACCAATAAAAACGTTATCTTTGCACGCTGGAAACAATAACAGGAAACATTAACAGGTAAAAATGAATCAACAATATCCATCGGTTTTGCTGGAAAAGGCAGTGGGCGAATTTGCCAAACTTCCCGGTATCGGACGTAAAACAGCCATGCGTCTGGTGTTGCATCTGCTGCGGCAGAATACAGATGCAGTAGAGGCGTTTGGCCATGCGATGATAACTCTGAAGCATGAAGTGAAATACTGCAAGGTATGTCATAATATATCGGATACAGATGTATGCCGTATCTGCTCCAATCCGGGACGTGACGCATCGACCGTGTGTGTGGTCGAGAATATCCGCGATGTGATGGCGGTAGAAAATACCCAGCAGTTTAAGGGACTCTATCATGTATTGGGCGGAGTGATTTCGCCTATGGACGGCATCGGTCCTTCTGATCTGGAAATTGAGAGCTTGGTGGAGCGGGTGAAAAGCGGGGTAGTGAAAGAGGTGATTCTGGCATTGAGCTCAACCATGGAGGGAGATACCACCAATTTCTTTATCTTCCGGAAGCTGTGCAGTTTTGATGTGAAGCTCACAGTGATTGCCCGGGGAATTTCTATCGGTGATGAACTGCAGTATACGGATGAAGTCACGCTGGGACGGTCTATCGTGAACCGTATTGCTTTTACCGGAACGATGTAAATAAAACACAGTCTGCTCGTCGCCTGACACTTCATCAACTAAAAAAAGAAAGAAAAATATGGAAAAAGAACTGAACCGTTTGCTGCGTTGCTTACGTATGGAATACGCATTGTTATGGATAGGAGTAGGCTTGCTGGTGCTTCTCTATGAAACCGACTGCTTGCCGCAGGGCGTTTTGATAGAAGATGCTCAAGCCGATTATGCAATGCAGGTTGCCGGCATCTTGCTGGCTGTAAGTATGATTCCCATTTCATTGCGTCTGTTCAGTCTTTCGCTGACACGCTATGTGCAGCATCTGTCACTGCCTGGCGCCTTGAAAAGTTATCGCCGCTGGAGCGAAGTGCGTCTGGCACTGCTGTTTGCTACGGCGTTGTTTAATTTCTCGGCTTATTACTGCACGCTGAATACCACCGGACTGCTTTGCGGAGGAATGGTACTTGTGGCATCTCTGTTTTGTGTGCCGGGGCGTGAACGCCTGCTGAGTGAGTTGAATCTGGAAAAATAAAAGCTTATGAGTGAGAATGCTACCCTGTTGAGCCTGCGTGCACCTGAGCCCGAAGATTTAGATGTGATGATGGAACTGGAAAACGGGATGGAGCCTTGGGAAGTGAGTACTTCTACGGGACCTTATTCGCGCTATCAGTTGAAGTGCTTTCTGGAAGAGTCGCAAAACGACCTTTACACCGACCGCCAGCTGCGTCTGATGATTGTTCACCGGGAGAAAGGAGTGGTGGGTATGCTCGATCTCTGTTCATTCGACCCCCGTCATAACCGGGCAGAAGTAGGCATCATCATAGACCGGAAGCATCGCAGGCAGGGGATGGGAAGTCAGGCGCTGGCTTTGCTTGAATCACACTGTTTCGGCTTTCTGGGAATCCGCCAGCTGTATGCCTACGTATGCGAGGCCAATGAAACCTCCATGCGCTTGTTTCGCTCCATGGGCTATATACCCTGCGGCACCCTTCATGAGTGGGTACGTATCGGCAATACCTATCACGCGGTGTGCCTGTTTCAGAAACTGAATGCAAACCGTTAGTTGAGCGAAGGAATCACCGGATACTTTGCCCAAAAGGAGTAAGGATGTCCCAAATCGTTCATGCAGTCGGTCCAGAAATTGTGGAAATGATTCTGCAGAAACCTCATCGGATGGCTGTTGCCTATAATCCAGGCATTGTTATCTATTTCTTTCTGAAGCTGGTTATACGACCATCCGGCATATCCGGTAAAAAAGCGGATGCGTCCCTCTGTGGGCTTTTCGCTGCGTATGTAGTTTTTTATATATTCAAAATCGCCGTTCAGATAAACTCCGCCTCCTAAGGGAAATGCTCCGTCCAGTTCTTGGAAGGTGTGGATGAAGAACAGGGTTTCTCTATCTACCGGACCTCCCAGAAAGACGGGAACCTCAGGAGCATCTTTTAATTCCGGAATCATCTGATTCAGCGTAAGAGGTCCTTTAAACCGCTTGTTCATGACGAGTCCCAGACTCCCTTCCGTATCGTGTGAAATCATCAGAATAACCGACCGTACGAAGTGGTAGTCATTCAGTAGCGGAGAAGCTATCAGGATGCTTCCTTCATGGAGGGGAGCTGTTTGGTTTGAGGTTACTTGAAAGATGCGCATGTCCATTTGGGTTGAGTTTTTAAGTTTTTGAGTTTTTAAATTTTTAAGTTCTTGAGTTTTCAGATCATTAGTAGGCTTCAGATAGCAGTTGGCTTATCATTCTTCATTTCTTCATTTTCCAAAACTTGAGTAAGTTACATATTCTTCTGGAGAAACAAAAGAAAAATACGGTTTTCTTTTATTTCTTTTTTGGCATACTATTTAAAAACAATCTAAATTGTTTGTTTGCGTTTGGGTAATCAATTATATTTGCATCCAAAATAGAAATGGAATAAAATGAGATTATCGGAATTAAAGACAGGAGAAAAGGGAATCATCATTAAAGTGTTAGGACACGGAGGATTCCGCCGGCGCATCATAGAAATGGGATTTATCAAGGGAAAGACAGTAGAAGTGCTGCTGAATGCGCCGCTGAAAGATCCGATTAAGTATAAGATAATGGGATATGAAATTTCCCTCCGCCGCCAGGAAGCTTCCATGATTGAAGTGGTGGGCGAGGCAGAAACCCGGACTGTGGAAAGCAGCATGGGTTACCATGCTCCCATATCGGAGGCGATTCCGGTATCGGATGAGATGAAAGCCATCGCCCGCGACAAGCGTCGTGTAATCAATGTGGCACTGGTGGGAAATCCTAACTGCGGAAAGACTTCACTGTTTAACGTGGCTTCCGGCTCGCATGAACATGTAGGTAACTACAGCGGAGTGACGGTGGATGCCAAAGAAGGTTATTTTGAATATCAAGGCTACCGCTTCCGTCTGGTTGATTTGCCGGGAACCTATTCCCTGTCGGCTTATAGTCCCGAAGAACTGTACGTGCGCAAGCATATCATTGAAGAAACTCCCGATGTGATTATTAATGTGGTGGATGCAGGTAATCTGGAGCGCAACCTTTACCTGACCACACAGCTGATTGATATGAACGTGCGCATGGTGGTGGCGCTGAACATGTATGACGCACTGGAAAGCAGCGGGAACAAGTTGGATATAAAAAAGCTGTCGCAGCTGCTGGGTGTACCGATGGTGCCTACCATCAGCCGTACCGGCGAAGGAGTGGAAGACTTGTTTCATGTGATTATCGGACTCTATGAAGGAGCCGACTTCATGGGGCAGGAGAAAGAAATACAGAATGAGGCTCTGCGCGAGTTCCGTGAGTGGCACGATGCCTATGTGGTAGACCATACTTACGACAGCGAGGCTGAGGGAAATGACTTTACTTCGAAGAGCTATATCCGCCATATCCACATCAATCACGGTCCGGAGCTGGAACGCAGCATTGAGGTGATAAAGAAAGAAATCAGTAAAAACGAACATATCCGCTATAAATATTCCACCCGTTTTCTTGCCATCAAGTTGCTGGAAAACGATAAGGAAATAGAGCAGCGGGTGGTGTCGACACTGCCCAATGCCGGAGAGATTATCAGTCTGCGTGATAAGGAAGCCCAGCGCTTGCAGCAGGTGCTCAACAACGACAGCGAGCAGGCCATTACCGATGCCAAGTACGGATTCATTTCGGGGGCATTGACCGAGACCTTTACCGATACCAATCAAAACACGGAGATGTTTACGCGTATCGTAGACAGCATTGTGACCCATCGGGTATGGGGCTATCCCATCTTCTTCATCTTTCTGTATATCATGTTTGAGGCTACTTTCGTGTTGGGCGAATACCCCAAGATGGGAATAGAGTGGCTGGTGGAACGTTTCAGCTTGCTGGTTGAGGCGGTCATGCCTGCCGGACCGCTGAAAGACTTGGTCATCGATGGAATTATCGGAGGAGTGGGAGGGGTCATCGTCTTCCTTCCTAATATTTTGCTGCTTTACCTGTTTATCTCATTGATGGAAGATTCCGGCTATATGGCGCGGGCTGCTTTCATCATGGATAAAATTATGCACAAGATGGGACTGCATGGCAAGTCGTTTATTCCGCTGATTATGGGATTCGGGTGTAACGTACCTGCCATTATGTCTTCGCGCATCATAGAGAGCCGTAAATCGCGTCTGGTAACCATATTGGTCAATCCGCTGATATCCTGCAGCGCCCGTCTGCCTATTTATCTGGTGCTGATTGGTGCGTTTTTTCCCAGTCAAGCCAGTGTGGTCTTGCTGTCTATCTATGCTTCCGGCATCTTGCTGGCTGTACTGATGGCGCGTGTCTTTTCCAAGTTTCTGGTGAAAGGCGACGATACTCCGTTTGTGATGGAGCTTCCTCCTTACCGTATGCCTACGGCTAAAGCAGTGGCGCGCCATACGTGGGAAAAAGGTGTGCAATATCTCAAGAAGATGGGAGGAATCATCATGGTGGCTTCCATCATTATCTGGTTTTTGGGATATTATCCGAATCACGATGCCTATGCCACTCAGGCTGAGCAGCAGGAAAATTCGTATATCGGACAGATAGGCAAGGTAATCGAACCGGTGATTGAGCCGCTGGGATTCGACTGGAAAATGGGTATCGGCATTCTTTCGGGAGTAGGAGCGAAGGAACTGGTGGTAAGTACACTGGGGGTACTTTATACGAATGAGGGCGACATCGAAGAGGTAAACCTTGCTCATCGCATTCCCATTACCCCGCTGGTGGCTTTCGGCTATATGCTGTTTGTGCTTATCTATTTCCCCTGCATCGCAACCCTCGTAGCCATCAGGCAGGAGTCGGGAAGCTGGAAGTGGGCAGCCTTTGCCGCTTTCTATACCACGGCACTGGCGTGGGTTGTTTCGTTCCTTGTTTATCGGATAGGAAGTCTGTTTTAAATAAAAGATGACAATGCAAGATATTATCGTATGGGTGATTGTTTCTTGCTGCATAGGGTATGCGGCAAGAAACTTTTTCAAGAAGCTTTCAGGAGGAAAAAAGAAATCTTCCGGCTGTGGATGTAACTGCTCGGGTTGCAGTATGGCGAAAAAAGAGTTTCGGAGACCCGGAAAGAGAAATTGTGGAGAAATGAAGTAAAGTCTTATAATTCAAAAAAGTAGCTCTCGGAAGCCTTTGCCTTAAGTCTGACGGGAAGAAAAAAAATGAAGAAAAATGTAATTTTTTTCACCAAATCTATTGCAGAATTAGAAAATAGTTGTACCTTTGCATCGCGTTTGAGAGAAACGCCAATGTAAAAAAGTCCGGTTCCTTGGATGAGTGGCTTAGTCAGCGGTCTGCAAAACCGTGTACGGCGG
>Glacier_p1__coassemble_285_pt1 | contig 39592 bp, 28 predicted proteins | sample Glacier_p1__metabat2_high_PE_021 | metagenome-assembled genome bin Glacier_p1 | reverse complement strand
GAAGAACCTTACAGCTGAATCCTGTTTCCATTTACACAAAATTTTGGACAGTGTCGACCAAAATGGAAAACGTTATAACTCGAATTGACCATCTGTTTTACAAAGTGAGTGAAAGGTGGAGACATTGCCAAACATTGTGCTCCATTTTTCCTCACATAGTCCACCTTTAGAGTGTACATGACCGAAAAGATGATGTTTTGGCTGAAGTTTTAAAATGGTTCGCTGCAATATCTTGCTACCCATACCTTCATCAAGTACGCCTTTCGGGGGAATGTGGGTAATCAAGAAATCTGTTTCATAAGGCAATCCGCATTCTCCTCCCAACCATTGCATTTGCTGAATTATCCTGCTGGAAATAGCATAGAAAGTAATGCCGTCATATTCTATATTGCAATCTTCAAGTAAGGTTATATTTGCAGGTATCAATCGGCGAGCTTCTTCCGGACAAAGGTCGAAAGCGATTTCGTGGTTGCCCGGTACAAATAAGCGAAGCTGTGCCGGACAGGAAGAATACCAGTCAAAGAAATCACTCAACCCGTCCTCTTGAAAATCCGATATGACATCCCCTGCGCAAATCAGAATATCTGTGTCTTTGGGGATGCTTAATTTTCGGTGCATACCGTGTGTGTCCGAAAATACAAACAAATGTTTTCCTTTATAACCCAACCTCATCCGTATTTCTCCTGTCTTTGGCGATGTCGTACCCAATAATCATGTTCCCATTGAACAATCTCTTCCGTTTCTTTCCAATGCGAATGGGTCATCTCAGAGAAACAGGCACAAAACACATCTGCCCAAGCCACCTGAGGCAACATCATCCATCCTTCATATTCCTTTATTTCCACAGGCATATCAAGCGTTTCGCTCCAAGGTGTGAGATTCATAATAACATCTTCAAGGTCTTGGTGGACGTATTTCTTTTCACGGCGGCTATAAAGCCAATAATAGGTATAACTGCCTTCGCAAACAATACGGTCAATACCTGTATAGCAGAAATCTTTCCGCGAACGCATATCATCAAATGCTGATTTATACTTTGTCCATGAATGTTCTTTCCATATGGGATAGCCACCTTCTTTTATTTTTGCTTTCACCTCACTCCAATTCAAGCAACGCATATAGTAAGAGAGTGGCAAAAAAACGGTCTCAAATAATGTCTCCATGATATGCTCACATTCTTCTCCTTTGTTGCTTTTCAGTAAGATTCTTAGGGAAGCAATCTGACCAAGGTTTAAAGTATTCTTCATGCAAATTTTAGATAGTGCCGAATATCGCGGATGCCAATCTAAATGACGCAATGGATTGTCCGAACAATCAAGTTGAGTAAGGTGGTTGTTTTTCCGGATATTCAATGTACGCAACTGATTCCCATGACAAACCAAACGTTCCAATCTTGGATTTTTGGAAACATCCAAATACCTCAACGCTTGATTGACGCAATACAAATCGAGTAATACCGGACATTGTGTTACATCCAACGCTTTCAGTGTGTATGTCTCGCAAGTGTAATGGAAAGAGGTAAGAGTATGTGTTTCATCGCTTCTCAGGCAGATGTTCCGTTCTCCTTGTCCGGCATACGTATGTTCCGCATGGATTTCTTCTCCTTTCTCATTGTTTATCTCCTCAACTTGTCCATCGCCCCAATCTATCGTGAACAGGCAATCGCCATAACTTATGAATGAGAAGCTACAAACGGATTCCGGCTCTTTTGCAACAATTGTCATCCGTATCTCATCTTTTTGTGCAAATAGAACTTTCTTTAAACGACGGAATGAACGACGAACAGACAAAATTTTTTGTTTCTCTTCTTCTGAAGCGGATGTATAAATTTCCTCATGAACTATTTTGTGATAGCATTCAAATGCCTTTTGCGAATCCTTTTCCGTACCGATGCCCTGCTCATACATTCGCCCCATGTTGTAATAATCTTCTGCTTCTATGTAATAATGGAATGCTTTTTCTGCATCAGGGGCAATGCCTTCACCTCGCTCATACATCTTACCAAGTTTATAGAAATCTTCTCCTGCTAAATAGCATTCTAAGGCTTTCTCATATTCTTGGCGTTCATAATGGCAATTTCCTGCCCAACAAGCTACTAATCCACCAGCTTGAAGTCCGATTTCAGTCAACATATCCAAAGCCTCCTTATTACCATTTGTTGCTAAGTCAGACAGAAAACGAAGGGTATTTGTTGCACAATATTCACCCTTCTTATTACATTCCGTCTCATGATCTAATAACAACTGGAACCAGTTTGTATGCAACAGTTCATGTTCGTCTATCTGTAAGTCATAATGTGGTTTCTGTTCGGGAAAGCGAAGTTGCGTTTTTACCATAGAGAAGATTTGGTTAGCTGCATTCCAATCCCCATTCTTTGCCTTGTCGTAAAGTATTTCTACAATTTTATCTTTTACTTCTTTGGACACATGGCGTGAATGAAGCAGATTCTCTATTATACAAATATCAAAGTTATCTTCGATTTTTAATACTTCTATATACAAAGATAAGGCTTGTTCCAAATCGCATTTTATGGTGAAACTCGGTGATTGTTTGATTACTCTTTTTTCGCTGGACCAGCAGCAGGATACTGGAGCATACCATGCGGCAAGTTCCACCATAGCCTTGACATGTTTTTGCTTAGCTGCTTTTTCATACCAATCAATCATCTTGTTAGTATCGGAGAAATCTGTTTTACATAATTCCGGCTTCGATGATAGATTACCCCAGAATATCGCTTTCTCGATTTTGGAATAATTTTTAACTTCTGATTCCGCTTCAGTTATCATTTTATAGTAAAACAGTTTACCCATCTTGTATTGCGCATCGGCATTCCCATTCCGGGCGATAGGTTCAAGTAATTGTTCCGCCTCGTCATAGCGCCTGTTGCTCACCAGTTCATTCAATTGCTTTTGTAAGCGTTTGCTTATCACTTTGTTTCTCTTTTCCATATTCTTCCGATTTTAGTTGCACATAAGAAAAACAAAACCTCATCTTTCCATATGTTTCAATGCAAAGATGAGGTCAAGTTATGCCAAAGTAGTTCACAAGTTATTCTTTCTTCAATAGTTTGTCGATGTTTTCTTTGATGTCAGCAAGGATGGCTTTGTAATTGTCCCAATGGCACTTATCTGATATTGTAGAGTTGGGATGGTGGGTCTTGTAGGCTAATCCTACTTCTTTTATTGGCAACTTGGCTACATCATGTACCGACAGTCCGCCAAGGGGTAATGGTTCACCGTTTATGGTAAAGTTTTCTTTGATGTACTTATAGTATGTGTTTTCTCCTGGTCCTGTAAAAAATATGAGGATGTCCGGTTTTAGAATCTCAACTTCTTGTGGTATAACATGAAAGCATTTGCGTTCAATCTCGTGTGTCTTTGTATCTACCGGTCTTCCTTCCACTGTCGATAATTTGGAAATGTTGTTCCATATCATGGAGACTCTTTTGTCTGGATAGGCTTGCAATATATCCTCTCTTATACACGACATGATTCCATTGATAGCAAAGCGGAACATTCGTGTGTTGCCTACTTCGTCCTCGTTAAAGTAACCTCCGTTCCCTTCCATTACATATTTATCGTCAAGGAAGTTTTCATAACTTCCCATGAGGTCGCCCATATCCAAATCTTTTTCCCATCCATGTGTTTCTTGACCAAAAAACATAATTTTGATGTCGGCTTTCGTGTACCACTCTTCGTGTTCGGGAGTTTCTTTTTTTGAATACCAATTAGGGTCTTTTTCTCTTTCTTCCTTTTTCTGACCTGACCGCAATAAAGAAATCAAGAACGGACATTGCAGTTTGTCTCTCAGCCCATTGGCTTCGAGTTGTTCCATAAAGCTTTCCCAATGCTCGTTGTAAAGCTCTGTTAATTGTGCTGATAATGTTTCCATTTGTTGTAAATCTAACTATAAGGTTAGTAGTTTATTTAAACTTATTGCCTTCTGCATTTTGTGAATATTTTTATCCGATATTGATGTGATGGAATAGTTTCATCTCTATATACGCCCCATTTAGTCTCGGTACCGGCAGAAAATTGTTGCATAAAATCATGTATCACATTCATAAGCTCAGTTGCCTCCTCTGAATCATCTAACCAATAAGTAGACTCGATTGCAAATATAATCATTGCCACATCATCTACAGATGAATATTTCGCTGGAAGTTTTTTGCACCACTCTTCTAACAATTCGCTTCTCAAGAAATCCACACTACCAGTAAGCGTAAAAAAGTCTATGTTTTTAGAAGGAGTCGGACATTCCAAGAAGGTTCTAAAGTCAGAAAAGTCGAAGCTTATCAGACAATAACGAAGTACCATTCCCACAAATGCATCCGTAAATTGGATAATTTTCCTATCTGCTTTTTGGAACAATTCCGTAAACGTATTACATTGAAAGTCATCGTAATCTACTATATGAAGACCATCTACCATTGGTTCCAGTGCCTTTAATAATCCTAAGGCATTCTTTCGCTTTTCTTTTCCCTCAGATGAATGGGGAATTGTTGCCACTAAGATGATTGCTCTGGATTGCATCTCTTTTGCTTTCCCAAGAAACGACCTTATGCACCCTTCTCCTGTTCCTCCTCCGAGACATACCACAAACACTGTTATTAGTTTGTTCTTCAAAATGTTCTCTATCACAGGAAGTGAATTATTACATTCATACTCCGCAAGAAAACGATTTTTTCCACTGCCCAATCCTTCCTGTCCAATCAGGTATTTGTTATACAAGGACAATTCGTTCATTTCTTTCCGATTCATGCCAAACGCATACAGTCCCACATCAAGGAAGCAGCGTTTTCGCATTTGGTCTACTATACGGCTTGCTCCTCCTCCAATGCCCACTATAATGGAGGAATATTCTGAAATACGCGAAGGAAAATTAAATATTATATCCGATTCTTCTTTCATGATTCTTTTATTTTGATGATTCTTTTTAGCCAGTGAATTAATGCGAATATAGACATTCATCTCAAGAATGTTTTCATTTTCAATGAAAAATATCTACAAAAAATATCTTTGTCGCAAAATTCAGTTGAAGATATGCAACATCGAAGCACAAGATGAAAGAATTTATACTTATACTTTGCTATATTCTCATTAATTTTTAAGGTGTATGTACTGATATGGCATATCTTGAACTTTATTTTGCAACCAGAATCTTTAAAAGCAGAGTGATTATGACGGTGAAAGAGCTAATCAATGAAGTGGAATTCGATGACTTGCTTCCTTACTTAAAAGAAATAATAGTCGGGCATCTTGACAATATCTATGCCTTTCGGGAAGCATACGATATTCTTCGTGGCATGGAGCCTAACTCAGAGTTTGTCGGGAAAGTTCGGATCGTACAAAAGGAGGATTGGATAAGTGTGCAATCTTTAGATGCGGATTTTTGGGAAAATGAATTGGCTAAAGAGCTTGTCTTACCCAAGAATACTACTCTGAGTAAAGAGGAAATTGCCGCACATTGTATATACGACATTACCTTTTATGGTTTTTCTCCGGCGGAAAGGATTGAAAATTTTTGGAAAAGTCATGCTCCCATACAAAGCAAAATGGAACGGAGAGAGTCTATAATACAAGAACTGACTGTGCCCGGAAGCAGTTTTGCGTATAAGGATTTAGCTTATCTATTGCAGGTGGAATATGGTACACGATATGATTATCATTCCATTACCAACGGGCAAGGAAGCCGATTAGCCTATATTGCTGCTTCTATGACCCAATACCAGCAACTGGACCTAAGCCGATACAATGATGCTATTGTGTGCATACGTGTTTCTGCTCAATACCCGTTAATAAACGAGGAACTGGAAGATTTTAAACGTAATGTCCGTGTATGGCTTAATTATGAAGACATTCAATTTGGTATTATAACAGAAGATAGCGATTGTAAAGAAGCAGCGGTTACATTATTATTAAATAAACAAATATAAAAATAAAGCATCGTAAAGTAAGACGGGTATTCGTTCGATTAAACAGATAAAAATAGCAACAAATATCTTTCTATTCATTTTGTTTTGTTTATTGTAGAAGCGTTGTAGAGATAGAAATGTTGTAGATTTGTTGTAGGAAGAAAAGAAAAAGGAGTTAAGTTCATCACTTAACTCCTTCATTTTCATCAGTCGGGGTGACTGGATTCGAACCAGCGACCACACGCCCCCCAGACGCGTACTCTAACCGGGCTGAGCTACACCCCGAATTGCGAGTGCAAAGATAGTGCTTTATTTTTAATTCGCAAGCGTTTTGCCGTTATTTTTCAAAAAATATCATTTTTTCAGCCCATGGTTTCGCTGTAGAAGTCGAGCATGCCGTTCACTTCTTCCTGCGAAGCGGTCTGATCCAGACAGATAGCACCTATTTCACTCAAGAGTGTAAAGTTAATTACACCGGCTGCTGCATTCTTCTTATCGTGCTTCATGAATTCATAGAGACAATCATAATCTTTACAGGTAAATGAAAGTCTGCCATAATTCTCCTTGATAAACTGGATGGTCTGACGCATCTTTTCGCTCGGGAAGCCTGTCTTCAGATGAGAGAAATACAATTCACACACCAGTCCCCAAGCCACAGCGTAACCATGAAGTACCGGACGCTCCTTCTGCAATGCAAAGCTCTCGAATGCATGTCCCACGGTGTGACCCAAGTTCAAGGCCTTGCGAAGTCCTTTTTCTAAAGGATCTTGCTTTACAACTTCTTCTTTCACCATGACCGACTTTCCTACCAGCTGCTGCAAGCGTTCGTAGTCGATGTGGTCCAAGTCGAAAGTCAAAAGCTCACTCCAATGCGCTACGTTGCTAATCAGCCCATGCTTCAGCATTTCCGCATAACCCGACAAGATATTAAAGTGATCCAGGCTTCTCAGAAAGTTGCAATCTATTAATACCGAAGACGCCGGAGCGAAGGCACCGATTTCATTCTTCAAACCGTTGAAATTAATTCCGGTTTTTCCACCGACAGCTGCATCCACCATCGACAATAGCGTGGTAGGTATATTGATATAAGCTATTCCCCGCTTGAAAGTTGCCGCGGCAAAACCTCCCAAGTCGGTCACCATACCTCCTCCCAGATTAATCAGCAACGAGTGGCGGGTAGCTCCTTGTTCGCTCAACTGCTTCCATACATAAGCCAGCGTTTCAATGTTTTTATGAACATCCTCTGCACCGATACACAGCTGTACAGCTCCTTCCATAAAAGAAAGATGCGCAATCCGGGGAAAACACAACTCCTGTGTGTGTTCGTCGGTTAATACAAACAGTTTATCGTATGAATGTTTTAAAACGGCCTGCGTCAAGTCCGATTCCAGGTTTCGGCAGATGATTACTTCTTGTTTGCTCATAAGATTATCATTTTGTATGCAAAAATAAAAAAAAGTCAGAACAACTCGGATAAACGTTTACAATTAATTAATTTTGCCCGCTATTAATAAAACAAATAAAAACCATGAAAGGACTATTTCCACACGTATGCAAGCCCATAGGCTATGCTTTATTAATTTTATCAGTGTTCATTCCTTTATTATTATCCATGTTTGGATTGGTGCACGATAAAAGTTTGCTGCTCATCAAACTGGGAATGAAACTCTCTATCTGGGTTTCTCTGTTTATGATTTTTCTTTCACGCACTAAAGACGAGAGTGAAGAAACAGCTAATTTCCGCTCTAAGGCTATGAAGTTTGCACTTTATTTTTGGGGAATCTGTTATGTGTTTTTGCTCATCAAAGCATTTTTCGACGGGAACATCAATCTGGCAGACAATTCCATCGGTATCATTTATATGGTTTTAAATGTTCTCTGTTTTGAATTTTTGCTCCAGAAAGCTCGCATCGAAAAGACATTTAAAAGAAAATGATTAAAATCTGTTTATCAGATTAAACCTTTGCACACAAACACAATCATATAGGCATCATTATATCAAAATAGAGCAAAAGAATGAAAAAATGGGTTTTGGGAATACTGCTGATGTCCTTGTGTGGACTTACTGCTTTTGCACAAAGCGGCCGCAGTAGAGGGGTTGTTTCAGGAACAGTCCTTGACGGAGGTGACAAATCGCCTGTCATGCAGGCCACCGTGCAAATATTGTCACCGAAAGACAGTACAATGATTAAGGGGAATGTAACCGATTTGGATGGAAACTTTTCCATGCCGGTGAGCCCGGGTAAATATCTTTTAAAGGTTTCGTTCATCGGATACACTCCTTTTTTAAAAGAAGTAACAGTTACCCACGGCAAACCACGCCTCAACGTGGGAGCCATCGAGTTGCAGTCGGATGCCATCATGCTGGCTGAAGCGGTGGTCGTTGCTCAGGCTCCTGAAGTGACCGCATCTGAAGATACGCTGGTTTATAACAGTTCGGCCTATCGTGTGCCCGAAGGTTCGGCTCTGGAAGAACTGGTAAAAAAACTGCCCGGTGCGGAAGTCGACGAAAACGGCAAAATCACCATAAACGGGAAAGAAATCAAGAAAATCATGATCGACGGTAAAGAGTTCTTTGCCGACAACCCGGATATGGCCATGAAAAACCTGCCGGTAAACATGATTGAAAAATTACGTGCATACGACAAGAAATCAGACTTGGCACGCGTTACCGGCATTGATGATGGAGAAGAGGAAACCGTACTCGATTTAAGTGTAAAACCTGAAATGAAAAAAGGATGGATTGCCAATGCCGACCTTGCCGGAGGAACGAAGGACCGGTACAGTGGAAAGGCTATGATTAACCGACTCATAGGAGATAATCAGTTTACTGTTATCGGGTCAATGAATAATATCAACGACATGGGATTCCCCGGAGGCGGAGGCGGATTCCGGAGAAGAAACCAAAACGGACTGACAGCCAACAAGAGCGGAGGTTTCAACTTCAGCACGGCAAGTACCAAATTAGAAACAGGGGGTAGTGTAAACTATCGCTACAGCGATGCGGACATTATCAGCAAACAAGCTTCTGAGACTTTTGTTTCGTCTGCACAAAGTTCATTTAAAAATGCACTTACCCGAAACGACAACCGAGACATCAAGCTCACTGCCGATTTCCGTATCGAGTGGAAGCCGGATACCATGTCTACGCTTATCTTCCGCCCGCGTATTTCGTATGGCGATACAGACAATGCAACCAATTCCGCTTCGGCAACCTTTAACCAAGATCCTATGCTCCCAACCGATGAAATCATTTCAGCTGTACAGGATGCAGAAGGCGGACTTGCTGACTTAGTAGGAAAGGATGCGGTTATCAATACCATTCTGCGAAACAGTCTCAGCCGGTCGGACAACTTTAATGTCGGAGGCTCGCTGATGTTTAACCGCCGCCTGGCTAAACCGGGAAGAAACATCACCTTCCGAGGAACTTATAATTATACGAACAACAGCAGTGAACAGTTTTCTACTTCAAACAGCGTGTTTTACGGAAACGACAGTACGGATATACTGAACCGGTATATCACAACACCCACTTTGAACAACAACTTCAGCACACGCGTTTCATACACTGAACCTATCTTTAAAGGGGGATTCCTGCAGTTCAGCTATAATTTCCAGTATAAATACTCTACAACAGATAATTCTACGTATACCATGCCCGATGAATGGTTCATATCCGACGGCTATCAAGGTAACGGGGAACTAGATCAGGAGAATAGTAAAAGCGCACATTACACCTATTATAACCATGAAATGGAACTCGCCTTACGATGGATCCGTAACAAAATGAGCCTGAACGTGGGTATGTCTTTCCTACCGCAAAAAACCAAGCTTGCCTATAAAAAAGGGGACCTTGACACGGTGACCATCCGCAATGTGTTCAATTTTACTCCTACCCTCGACTTCCGGTATAAATTTAACAAGACAAGCCAGCTGCGGGTGAATTACCGGGGAAGAAGTTCACAGCCGGGCATGACCGATTTGCTGCCTATCGAAGATTCATCCGACCCGCTGAACATACGTCAGGGAAATCCGGGACTGAAACCGGCATTTACCAACTCGTTCTGGACCTTCTTCAATACCTTCAACACCGAAACTCAACGCGGCATGGTAGCTCACTTCTCGTTTAACAATACGATGAACAGCATCAGCAGCCGCCGCACCTATAATGAAAGTACCGGTGGATATATTACTCGCCCTGAAAACATTAACGGCAACTGGAACCTAAGCGGAATGTTCGGAACAAATACAGCTTTACGCAACAAGAAATTCACCATCAACACTTTCACTAACGGAGGCTATAATAATATGGTGAGCTATATCAGCGATAAAAAGAATACCACCGACAGCGACAAGAACAAAACTCGTCAGCTCCGCCTTGGCGAACGCTTGCGCGGAACCTATCGCACAGACTGGTGGGAAGTTTCTCTAAACGGTTCACTGAATTATACACACTCGCGAAACAATTATCAAGAGCGGAATAATATGGACACGTATGACTTCGCTTATGGAGCAAGTACCAATATCCGCTTGCCATGGGATATGTCAATCGCTACCGACATCTCACAAAACTCCCGACGCGGATATGCCGATGCCAGCATGAATCGCGACGAGCTCATCTGGAATGCACAGATTTCACAAGACTTCCTGAAAGGGAATGCCGCAACCGTCAGTGTCCAGTTCTACGATATTCTGCAAAACCAAAGCAATATCAGCCGAACCATCAGTGCAGCCATGCGGAGCGATACTGAATATAATGCCATCTACAGCTTCTGTATGGTACACTTTATCTATCGCCTGAACCTGTTCGGAGGCAAAGGGAACCGACCGCCCATGGATGGTCCGGGATTCGGAGGCCCCGGCTTTGGACGAGGACACCGCCCGCCTCACCGTTTCTGATTACTTATCTGCCCGGATGCAAGGCAGCAAGCCGCCCATCGGTCAAAGCCTCATCAGCAAAAAGTTAAAAATTCACGGAACGAGCATGGCTTCACCTTTAAATATTCAGCCGGCATGAATCAATTTCTTCATGCCGGCTTTTTTCATTCTTTCCCGACAAGATTCGCAGAAAAAATATGTTAACCTTGCGCTGACTTTTGAATAAAATGCGTATATTTGCACGCAATAAAATCTAAAGCATTAAAAGCCCTATGTCATTTATTGCAGATAAAGTAGTAATGGACGGATTGACTTACGACGATGTATTGTTAATCCCCGCCTATTCTGAAGTTTTACCTAAGACAGTTGAGCTCTCAACTAAGTTCTCACGCAACATCGAGTTGAAAATCCCGTTCGTAACCGCAGCCATGGATACGGTTACCGAAGCACAGATGGCCATCGCTATCGCACGCGAAGGAGGTATCGGTGTTATCCACAAAAACATGTCGATAGAAGAGCAGGCACGCCAAGTAGCTATTGTAAAACGTGCTGAAAACGGAATGATTTATGACCCCGTTACCATCAAACGTGGTTCAACCGTTAAAAATGCGCTCGACTTAATGGCAGAATATAAAATCGGCGGTATTCCTGTAGTAGATGATGAAAAATATCTGGTAGGAATCGTAACCAACCGTGACCTCCGTTTCGAAAGAGACATGAACAAGCATATCGATGAAGTAATGACAAAAGAAAACCTCGTTACCATCGATCAGGCAACCGACATGGAAACAGCCTCTCAAATCCTTCAGGAAAACAAAATCGAGAAGTTGCCGGTTGTAGACAAAGACGGCAAACTGATTGGTTTGATTACTTATAAAGACATTACAAAGGCAAAAGATAAACCAATGGCCTGCAAAGACTCAAAAGGTCGTCTGCGCGTAGCTGCCGGTGTAGGCGTTACTGCCGATACATTCGACCGCATGGAAGCCTTGGTTAACGCCGGAGCCGATGCGATTGTTATCGACACCGCTCACGGACACTCTATGTATGTTATCGAAAAGCTGAAAGAGGCAAAGAAACGTTTCCCGAGCATTGACATCGTAGTAGGTAATATCGCTACTGGCGAAGCTGCCAAGATGTTAGTTGAAGCCGGAGCTGACGCAGTAAAAGTAGGTATCGGTCCGGGCTCAATCTGTACCACCCGTGTGGTTGCAGGTGTGGGTGTTCCTCAGCTTACTGCCGTTTATGACGTAGCGAAAGCATTGGAAGGAACAGGTGTGCCTTTGATTGCCGACGGAGGTTTGCGATATTCAGGCGACGTGGTAAAAGCATTGGCTGCCGGAGGATACAGTGTAATGATCGGTTCACTGGTTGCCGGAACAGAAGAGTCTCCGGGTGACACTATCATCTTCAACGGACGTAAATTCAAATCATACCGTGGTATGGGTTCACTGGAAGCCATGGAAAACGGATCGAAAGACCGTTACTTCCAAAGCGGAACTGCCGATGTCAAGAAACTGGTTCCGGAAGGCATTGCTGCCCGTGTTCCTTATAAAGGTTCCTTGTACGAAGTGATTTACCAGCTGACAGGTGGATTACGTGCTGGTATGGGATACTGTGGCGCACATAACATCACAGAGCTTCACAATGCCAAGTTCACTCGCATCACTAATGCAGGTGTATTAGAAAGCCATCCGCACGATGTAGCTATCACAAGCGAAGCTCCGAACTATAGCCGCCCGCAATAAGTGAAAAGTTTCATTTAAGCCATACTTGGAAACAGTTGTACATCAGCTGTTTCCATCTATCACAGAGACACAGAAACACAGAGCCTCATCAAAAAAAGCAGCTCGGTGCTTATGTGTCTCTGCCTTTTTCAACAACATCTTACAGCAAGTCGGTCCGAAAAGATTGATTCCATTTTTCATTCATCATGAAAACAATATTCCGGTTATTCGCTCTCTGTCTATCTCTGGCAGCCTGTTTATCTCTCTACGCAGAGACAAACAAAACCTTGCTGCGCATTGACGGAAATGATATTTCTGTTGATGAATTTACCTATTACTTCCAGCGCTCAGCACAAAAACAAGGACAGACCCCAGAACAGTACTTTCCCTGCTTCCTTGACTTTAAGCTAAAAGTGGCCGAAGCTAAACGGATGAAACTGGACACCCTACCCGACTTTCAGAACCAATATAAAATCTTACAAGCCACTTTACTCAAGTCTTTACTGACCGATGCAGCACAGAAAAACGAGCTGTATCATTCACTCTATAACCAACAAGCCTCACGGCTTTCCCTCCAAGATTGGGTTAAGATGGAAATTATCACTCTCCGTCTTCCACAGCACGCTACAGCTGCTGAAGAAAAAAAGGCCCGGCAAACAGCCGACTCTATCTATGCTGCCCTCAACCGAGGAGCATCTTTTTCAGAATTAGCCCGCACCTATTCAGCAAAATCAAAACAGACCCCCAACTGGCAACCCAAATCACGCTTACTCGATGAAGTTGCCCAACAGCTTTCCCACTTATCCGAGGGAGACTATTCACAGCCCTTCTATTCTCCTTTAGGCATTCACATTATCAAACTCGACGAGCAAAAAAGTTCGTTAAGTTTCGAAGAATATCTCCCATGGCTGTCGCATTACATCATGCAGCACAAGTTTGACACACTTTTAAGGCAGCCACTCTATGAACAATGGTTAACCGGAACGCTTGACACGCATACCCTCCCCTTCCGTGAACTCTATGAAGGTTTGCTTGCCACCTACCATGACGTATGTTTCCCGGAAACCGTTCGCACCCTGCCCAGCAATAAAGAATTAGAAAACTACTTCAAAAAACATAAAGCCAGCTACCAATGGGAACTTCCCCACTTCCGGGGAGCAGTCATACACTGTAAAGACAAGAAAGCCGCCTCAAAAATAAAGAAGTTCCTTAAAAAGCTGCCGGAAGAAAGCTGGGAAACCCAACTTGCCGGATTAAGCAAGACCCATCCGGAACTTCAGGCCCAAATAGAAACCGGGCTCTTCCAGATAGGAAGCAACAGCTATGTAGATAAACTGGCTTTCAAATGCGGAAGCTTTTCCGCCAATCCGGAATTACCGCATACGTTTGTATTAGGAAAGCGCCTGAAGAAAGGACCCGAAAAATATACGGATGTACGCGAATCAGTTGAAAAAGACTATTTGAAACAGCTTAAAGCAGACAAAACTTCCCATTTAAGACAACAATTTAACGTAGAAATCAATCAATACGTTTTAAAAACCGTTAATTGTAGCGGAAATAATTAATTTAAACTGTATCTTCGTTCACTAAATTATTGTTCATGAAGCAAAAAAGAAGTTGGTATATACTTTGGGTTGCGCTATTCCTGCTCAGCGGATGCAGCAAAACCATGGACCACAAAGGTAAAACCCCTCTTGTGGAAGTAAATCACCGCTTTTTATATCAGGAAGATTTACGGACTGTACTTCCCGTTGGAATTACGGGGAAAGACAGCACCCGGCTTGCTGACAATTACATCCGCAACTGGATAGAAGATGAACTTCTTTTTCAGAAAGCAGAAGGCAATATCCCCGACAATGATAAAATAGATAAACGGGTAGATGCCTTCCGCCGGGCATTGATTATGCATACATATCAGGAAGAACTGATTAACCAAACCCTAAGCAATGCTATTTCGGATGCCGATATCGAACAATACTATCAACAGAATGCCGCATTGTTCCGTGCCGGGCAGCCTTATATCCAAGGACTTTTCATGAAAGTTCCACTGCATGCTCCCCAACTGAACCAAGTGCGAAACTGGATAAAGAAATATACGCCCGACAACATTGACAAGCTGGAAAAATACAGCATCGGCAATGCTGTAAGCTATGACTATTTCTACGACCGATGGAAGCCCGTATCCGATTTCTCGGCTAAAATACCGATAAAAGAAATCGATACCAACCGGAACTACTTAAACCAGCACCGAGACGTGGAAGTCCACGATACGGCTTTTCATTACTTCCTGCATGTAGAAAACTTCCTTCCACAAGGAGAACAACTGCCGCTGGAATATGCGAGAAATGAAATAAAGGAAATATTAACCAATCTGAAGCGAGCTGAATTTATCAACAAGATGAAACAAGATCTGTATGAGAAAGCTTCAGAAGATAATGATATAATTTATTATAAGTAAACTCAAATGAATAAATTAAATGCAACAAGACTCTACGCTTGTTTATGCCTGTTTGTAATGGCTTTGACTACGTCTTATGCACAAGACAATGTCATCGATGAAGTGGTATGGATAGTAGGTGATGAAGCTATCCTGAAGTCGGATGTGGAAAACGAACGCCTCAATGCCCAATATGAAGGACGACATTTCGATGGCGACCCTTACTGTGTCATTCCCGAAGAACTTGCCGTGCAGAAACTCTTTCTTCATCAGGCAGAAATAGACAGTGTGGAAGTTTCCGAGCAACAAGTCATCCAAGACGTAGAGCAACGCATTGCCTGGCTAACCGAAGTTATCGGTTCCAAAGAACGCATGGAAGAGCAGTATAACAAAACCTCTACACAGATTCGTGAAACCATGCGCGAAAACGTACGCGAAGGATTGATGGTACAGGAAATGCAGAAAAAGATTGTAGGCGACATCAAGCTGACTCCTTCAGAAGTGCGCAACTACTTCAACAATCTGTCACAAGACAGTATTCCGTTTATCCCCACACAGGTAGAAGTACAAATCATCACCCGTGAACCGAAGGTGAAGGAGGAAGAAATAGAACGCGTCAAGAAAGAACTCCGCGACTTTACCGAACGTATCAATAAAGGAGAGACCACTTTCTCCACTTTGGCACGCTTATATTCAGAAGACCCGGGTTCTGCCCGTATGGGAGGTGAGTATGAGAAATTTCAAGGACGAGGCGAGTTGACACCGGAGTTTGCCAATGTGGTTTTCAACCTGACCGACACCAAGAAAATCTCAAAAGTATTCCAGACCGAATACGGATTCCATATTGCCCAGCTCATTGAAAAGCGCGGCGACCGAATCCGGTATCGTCATATCCTCATTAAGCCCAGAATCGACGAAGAGGAATTTGATACCGAAATTCACCGCCTCGACACACTTGCCAACGACATACGAAAAGGAAAGGTGACATTCGACGAAGCTGCCACTTGGGTTTCACAAGATAAAAAAACCCGAAACAACCACGGGCTGCTTGCCAACCCCCAGAGCACCACTTCACGCTTTGAAATGCAGCAGCTAGCGGGTATGGTTTCACAAGAACTTGCCAAGGTGGTTGAAAACATGCAGATTGGAGAGATTTCCAAACCGTTCCGTATGGTAATGGTAGAAAGCGGTAAAGAAGTTTGCGCCATCGTGAAACTTAAGAACCGCATCGACGGTCATAAAGCTACCATATCTGAAGACTATCAGCGCCTGAAAGATATTGTAACCCAAAAACGAAGCGAAGAAAAACTTCAGAAATGGATCTTGGAAAAACAGAAGAAAACATACGTACGCATCAATCCTAACTGGAGAAAATGTGATTTCAAATATCCGGGATGGATTAAATAAACAACATATGTCTGAAAAGAAAAAACAACATATCTCTTTGAGCGGGCATAGGGTATTCATACTAAGTATCCTATGCCTGTTCGGCTTTTGCCTACTCGCTCAGACCCCTGAAAAGAAACGGGAACAGCCCAGGCAGAAAAGCAAAGTCTTCTTGCTGCACTCCGACCTGCTCCGTAAAGACTCCCGACATCCCGATGCACAAGTGGTAGTGGGGAATGTGGTATTCCGCCATGACAGCATCTATATGTATTGCGACAGTGCTTACTATTATGACCAAATCAGTTCTTTCGAAGCTTTCAGCAACGTCAAGATGGTGCAGGGAGATACCTTGTTTCTCTATGGCGACCACTTGTATTACGACGGAATGACCCAGATAGCAGAGATGCGCAAGAACGTGCGCATGGAGAACCGAACCACCACGCTGCTCACCGACAGCCTGAACTATGACCGCGTATATAATCTGGGATATTTCTTCGATGGTGGTACACTGATGGATGAACAAAACGTACTGACTTCGGAATGGGGAGAATACAACCCTTCTACCAAACAGTCGGTATTCAATTATAATGTAAAGTTAGTCAACCCGCAGTTTACGCTCACTTCCGATACGCTGCGATACAACACAGCCAGCAAAGTAGCAGACATTGTGGGACCGTCGGATATTGTTAGCGATGCCAACCACATCTATTCAGAACGGGGAGTATATAATACCGCAACCGGAAAAGCCGACTTATATAACCGCTCGGTACTGACCAATGAAGGAAAGCAGCTCACAGGCGATACCCTGTTCTACGACCGCAATACCGGAGTAGGAGAAGCCTTTCATAACATGGTTATGAAAGATACCATCAACAAGAATATGATGACCGGAGACTATGGGTTTTATAATGAAAACACCAAATATGCTTTTGCTACAAAAAAAGCCATGGCCATCGACTATTCGCAAGGAGACAGCCTGTTTCTGCATGCTGATACGCTCATGCTGAAAACCCTGCATCTGAATACCGACTCCATGTACCGCGAGATGCGTGCTTTCCACAAAGTTCGTTTCTACCGGAGCGACCTGCAGGGAGTGGCCGATTCGCTGGTCTTCTCCAGTGCCGACAGCTGCCTCACTCTGTATAAAGACCCTATCTTATGGAACAAGCAACAGCAGCTGGTGGGCGAAGAGGTCAAGATTTACATGAACGACAGCACCATCGACTGGGCACATATCATCAATCAAGCCTTATCGGTAGAACAGATTGACTCCGTAACCTATAATCAGGTTACCGGGAAAGAGATGAAATCATACTTCCGCAACGGACAGATGTATAAAACGGAAGTTATCGGCTCGGTCAGGGTGGTTTATTACCCCATGGACTCAGACAGTACCCTCATCGGCATGAACGTATCCGAAACCAGCCAGCTCGACATCTATCTGAAAGACCAGAAACTGGAACGCATGGTCATGAGTCCGAAATCGAACGGAACACTTTATCCGATGAGCAAAATACCCGAAGGAGCAGACCGACTGCAAAACTTCGTATGGTTCGACTATATACGTCCGCTAAATAAACAGGACATCTTCAACTGGCGAGGCAAAAAAGTGGAAGACCAGCTGAAGAAAAGCACCCGCCCGCCGGTGGAACTGCCCAACCAACATTTGTTTGAACATAAAAAGAAATAGCTTTATGGGAATGTTTTCAATGAGAAAGCCACGTAGCTATCACCATGAATATATTTACGTGGACGAACGCAAGGAGAAACTGCAAAAAATAGAAGAGAGTGCCAAGCGTGACTTAGGTATGCTTCCTCCCAAAGAATTCTCACCGGAAGATATACGGGGAAAGTTCGTTGAGGGAACCACTTATCTCAAACGCCGCAAGGAAAGCGGACGGAAACCTCTTTCTTATGCCACTATGTTTATAGCTATCCTTGTATTACTTTATATCTTACATTATCTTATCACCGGAGAATTTACACTATGAGCGATATCATCCGTTTGTTGCCCGACTCTGTGGCTAATCAAATTGCAGCAGGCGAAGTCATCCAGCGACCTGCTTCTGTGGTCAAGGAATTGGTCGAAAATGCGATTGACGCAGGTGCACTTCATATTGATGTTTCTGTGACCGATGCCGGAAAGACTTGCATCCAAGTCATTGACGACGGAAAAGGAATGTCGGAAACAGATGCGCGCCTGGCCTTCGAACGCCATGCTACTTCAAAAATAAAAGAAGCAGCCGATTTGTTCGCACTGCGTACCATGGGATTTCGCGGTGAAGCACTGGCTTCAATCGCTGCCGTGGCACAAGTGGAGCTGCGTACCTGCCAGGAAGAAGGACAGCTGGGAACTGCCATCACCCTATCGGGATCAAAGATTGAAAAACAAGAAGCGGTTGCCTGCCCCAAAGGAAGCAACTTCGCTATCAAAAACCTGTTTTTTAATATCCCGGCACGGCGCAAGTTCCTCAAGTCAAACCAAACGGAGTTAAGCAATATTTTAACTGAATTTGAACGCATCGCACTGGTGAATCCGGAAGTTTCGTTTACGCTCCATCACAATGAGACCGAGCTGCTGAATCTCCCTGCCATCCAGCTTCGCCAACGCATCATGGGATTATTTGGCAAGAAACTGAATCAAGAATTGCTTTCCCTCGAAATTGAAACCACCATGGTGAAAATCCACGGTTTCATTGCACGCCCTGAAACGGCACGCAAAAAAGGAGCACGACAGTTTTTCTTCGCCAACGGACGCTTCATGCGCCATCCGTACTTCCATAAGGCAGTAACCGATGCATACGAGAACTTAGTACCTGCTGGTGAACAGATTTCTTACTTTCTCTACTTTGAGGTCGACCCGGCACACATCGACGTAAACATTCACCCCACCAAAACCGAAATTAAATTTGAAAACGAGCAAGCCATCTGGCAGATTCTTTCAGCTGCAGTCAAGGAAACTTTAGGACGCTTCAATGCCGTACCTTCCATTGACTTCGATACGGAAGGAATGCCCGACATTCCGGCATACGATGCTACGCCTTATGCCGGTGTGCAGCCGCCGCAGACTTCCTATGACCCCACGTATAATCCGTTTAATACCACTGCTGTTTCGCCTTCGTCTTACTCTTCGTATAAATCGAAGCAACACCTTGACTGGGAACCGGCCTTTCATGGATTAGAGAAGAATGCATCGCAAGCAAGCTGGCCGGAAGACGATCCGGCTCCGTTTGAAGAAGAAATGTATCCGCAAGAACCGGTTGCCCCGCATACTCCTTCCGGATTATACGACAGCCCTGCAACCGAAAGCGTGGCAGAGAAAAGTGCACAACACTATCAGTATAAAGGAAGTTATATCTTGACTTCGGTAAAATCCGGACTGATGATTATCAATCAGCAACGGGCGCATATCCGTATTCTTTATGACCAATATATGGCGCAGATAGAACAACGGCAACATGTTTCGCAGCGTATCTTATTTCCTGATATGGTGCATTTCTCACCGGCAGAAGTTCCGGTATTAAATGAAGTGATGGACGATCTGAATGCGCTGGGCTTCGACTTGAGTGACTTGGGAAACGGCACGTATTCCATTAATGGGATTCCTGCCGGAATCGAAGGACTGAATCCGGAAACACTGATTACGAACATGGTGCAAACAGCCATCGAAAAGGGATGCAAGGTAAAAGAAGAGGTGCAGAGCATGTTGGCTCTCTCGCTGGCTAAAGCGGCTGCCATTGTGCCGGGACAGGTATTAAGTAATGAAGAAATGAATAATTTGGTGGATGGACTTTTTGCTGTAGCCACCCCTAATTATACTCCCGACGGAAAAACGATTCTCACAGTAATCAAAGAGGATGAACTGGAGAAGTTATTCAAGTAGGTGTTGAGTTTTTGAGGCTTTGAGTTTGTAAGTTCTTAAGGTTATAAGTTCTTGCACTCGTGAGGTTTTGAATTTATGGACTATTAAATTTTCAGGTGACTAGGCTTACCGCCTAGTGTCTGGCATTTGAAGCCTAGTCACTTGAAAGAAAAGCCTCGTTATCTGGATATTTCCTTTACAAAGTAAGTCAAAGTAGGCAAGTGGTCACTATATCCGTTCTGGAAAGTAGTTCCTGAGAATGTACGCAGCGGATAGCCTTTATACTTGCCAGCCTGCTGAATCAGGAACGGACGGTTAAACACCTCACACTTCCACAGTTTCAGTGTCGTGCGGTCTTTACCCAATAAATTGCCCGAAACAATCTGTTGGTCGAACAGGTTCCACTGATTCTGATAACAAAGCGAACCGATCCCCTGGTCATACAATTTCCAGATCGCATTGTAATACCCGTCTGGTTTCACATCTTTCGCTTTACGCTTTGCACCCAATACTTCCGCGCAACTCTTGTTGAAAGGGTCATCGTTCATATCCCCCACAATCAGCACTTTCGCATTCGGATTATCGGCATGAATCGAGTCGCCGATATGACGCACAATGCTTGCCGCAAACTCACGGAGCGGCGATGAAGCAGACCCCCCATAGCGCGAAGGCCAGTGGTTTACAATCATATGGAAAGGTTCACCTGCCATCACACCACTTACCAGCAAGATGTCACGGGTCCGGTAATTCGGTTTCTCCGGCATCTGGAACGGATAAATCCGGGCATCCACCAGTTTAAACAAGCGAGGATTATACAGAGCAGCCACATCAATACCACGGTGGTCGGGCGACTCAAAGTGAACAATTTCATAGCCCTTGCCTTTCAGCGGAGCCGTCTGCACCAAGTCTTCCAGCACCTTCCGGTTTTCCACTTCCGAAATACCGATAATGGCAGGACCAGCCGGACAGTAGTCTGTACCGAGCTGAGCCAATACCTTGGCTACATTTTGTAGTTTCTGCTCATACTTAGTCTGTGTCCATGCATACGGACCATTAGGAGTAAACTCGTCATCGCCCTTGTTATTCGGGTCGTCTTCCGTATCCCACAGGTTTTCTACATTATAGAAAGCGGCTGCATAGACTCCCAGTCGGTTTTGTGCCAGCAAGCCGGAAGCATACAGACAGGTGATGAACAGCGCGAGAATCATTCTTCGTGTCTTCATGACTTTCTTTTTTTATCGGTTAAGCTGACAAGGCTTCAGTTAAGAAGCCCTGCCAACTTTTAATCGTTCATTATTCATTAGGAGTCGGTTCGATCACGTTTCCTCCGTCACCGCTTCCGCTGCCACCTTTTGTAGCTGTTACTTTTACATTCTTAACCTCCCAAGTATCAGAGACTCCATCTGAGCTTTTATATTGGAAAGCAAGCTTTATTTTAGAACCTACATAAGCAGATAAATTCACATCACCAGATCCTGAAAATTCCCAAGAATTTCCAGCGGGATAAGATACACCACTTAATGTAGTCCAAGTTTGTCCATTATCCTTAGATACATTTACAAGATGGTTTGTTTTTACATGAGCCACATCACCTTTATTGATCGCATGATCAAAAGTCAGAGTAGCTGCATTAGCTGCTGTCAAATCTATTTCCGGAGAAATCAACCAACTATCAGAAGCATATGAAACATTATCTTTAAATGCACTTGCCTTCATGTATCCCGGATTCTTGAAATTATCATGTTTCCACACAAAAGTCAACGCACTTGCCATTTCTTTGTTTTCAATGGTAAATGTTCCTACTCCTGTAGCAAATGTTTCCTCAAAGATAGTTTCAGTAACTCCCGGCTGCGTTTCACCACCTTGTCCACCTTCTTCAGGCACTTCTACGAAATCCTTGATATCCTCAGCAGTACGGATGGTAAACTGCCAGTTACCTCTGAATCGTCCCAAGATACCAGTCAAGTTTCCTTTACCCTTCGGAAGCTTATTAGCTGCGAAGTTAGCATATCCACTGGTGCGCACCACCAACGTATTTCCGTGCGCATCGGTAATGGCTTCTTCATGCCCCGTGCTGCTTTCGGGAGCAAAGATAGCCGTTCCCCCATTCTGGAAAGTTACCCCTTTCAGCGTAACCAATTTAAACTTATACGCTTCCGGATCCGTATTAATCACACTGATGTCATCCAGTTCGAGCGGTTTCGCATTTTCCGGATTTGCCCATCCATCTCTGATAACATGCTTTTCAAACTCCTCCCACGGAGTACGGAAGTTTTCATCTTCGGGATGACCCAACTGCTGTTCATCGCCAAAAACCGAGATACTCAATCCCTTCAAGTCGATGTAAACCGTTTGTCCCACCGGATAATAGTTATAAACACTACTCTGGTCCACTCCCATTCCAATGGCACCGGTTGCATCTTCCAGATAAATTTTCTTGTGGATATTACTCGATTCATCGTTTGCAGTAACCACCGCTTTCAATACCTGCTCTTGCGTCAGTACCACCGGAGCATCTTGCGTAGCAGCCGCAGTCTGCGCACGCAAGTCTTTAATCGTAATATTCGCTTCCGGTCCCGTATATTCAGGCTCGGTCAAAAGCGGAGCATCATAATCTTTCTCACAGGCAAAGAGAGCCAGTGAAGCAAGAAGCGGCAGCGCGATATTTCTTAGTTTTTTCATATAATGTCAGTTTTTTAGTTGATATTTATTTAGTTGACTAGAACTTATAGCTTGCATTCAAGAAGCAGTTAATACCCTGCATATAGAAATACTTACCACCGAAGCGGTTCGGTTTTTCCAAGTCGAAGCGTCCCTGCTCATATCCGCCGGTACAGATATCCTTCTTGTTGAGCACATTGTTTACCGTCAAGTTAAAGTTCAGCGACTGGCGGTTGCGCAAATAGATAATCTTACCCACAGAAAGGTCGAGCGTAAATGCTTCCTTGAAGCGCTCCTGCGTAGTAAGCTGGCGGTAAGCATCGTAATACGGGTTATACGGAGTAACCTGTTCATAACTTGAAGCCAGACGGCGGAGCGGAGCTGCCTCAATGTAGTTACGTCCGAAACCGTTCACGTTGGCACCAAGGAACCAGTAGTCGATGAAGTAACGGATACCGAAAGTACCGGCAAACTGCGGAAGACCTCCCACATACACATTCTTCATATACACCTTTTCCTTTTCCACCATCTTTCCGTTTTCCGAATGCTTCACCCCGTCAGGATTGTTGCTGTAATAATACTCACCCACGGTTCCAGCCAAGTCGAAGCTCCAGTGATCATCGAGTTTATACGTAGCTCCCAGTTCGATACCGCGGTGAATGCGGTTTACCCCGTAAAGCACGTGGTTGATAAACGTACCCTCAATGCCGTCATAATAGCTGTTACGCTCCATCTGGTCGTAGAAATTAGTCTGGAACACACCGATACGTCCTGCCAAGTGAGGTGTAGAGAAGATATAATTAATATCCGCCGAGAAGATACGTCCGCTCTCCATGTTCTCAATAGTGCGGTCGGTAATACGCGGAGAAATATACGCTTCGTTCGGCAACGGAGCCTCACTGCCATAGCTCACATTCGCATTAATCATGTGGCGTCCGTTGAATTTATAGGTCAAGCCTCCCTTCAGCATGATGTCGGTAAAGCTGTGACGCGCCCCTTTTCCGAAAGAGCTGTCCGGATAACGTCCGTTACGCATCAGTCCGTCACGCTGGAACGAGGTATAAGTCAGCTTCGCACCATAGTAATAATCCCAGTAGCGCGAATGATACTGATTCACCACCCACGCATTGAGCGAATAGATATTCAGGTGATAGTTATAGCCGAACACCCCGTCTTCATACACCTTGCGGTTCGGACGGTCGAGGTCATTCTGCAACTTATCCGAATCGCCCGAGAAGTCTTGTTCGGCAAACTTGTCAATATCGAGCACATAGTCAGCACCCAGCAAGTCGTTCACCGTTTTAAACTGGCGCGACTGCGTATAGCGGGCACCGATACCGGCTGTGATATCAAAGTGACGGCTCATGCGGGCGTTCAGGGTAGAGTTGAACGAAGTCTCCAGCAAGTCGCTGCGACGCTCTTCCACCATATACACCGCTGCCCCGTTACCATTACGCACGCTGTTGGCATTGGCTTCATACAACTTATCCCAGTTAATCTGCGTAAAGTCGCCTTTGCGCGTCATCCACAGGTCGCGGTATCTCAGCTGCATGGTTTCATCTTCGAAGTAAGAAGGCAAATAGCGGTAATAATCCGGACGCGGATCGGGTGCATTATACCAGTTGAGCGCGGTATTACCATAGCGAGCATAATGGAAGCCCGCACCGGTGGTCAGCGTCATGTTGTCATTGATTTTCCAAACGTGCGAGAACACGGCAGTAGGGTCGAAAGCCGTAACCACCTTGGCATTCCGCTTGTCGCCGTTCTGGTAACCCCAGTTCGGGTTATACTGATAATTATCGGTCAACTCATATACTTCACGGTACGAGTTACCCTGCTGTCCACGCTGTACGGGTGAGATGAAAGCCACCATCGACAAGCTGTGACGGCCACCCTGCCATTGTTTTTCGGCAGAAAAAGCCAGCGAGAAGTTCTTATAGAACGTACCGTCGATAGCTCCCTCATGCGAGTAACGTCCGCCCAAAGAAGAGGTAAACGCCCATCCCTTATCGTTCATTCCGGTAGAATAAGTAAACATGCCGCGCAGATAATAGTTGCGGTTGGTATAGCTCAAGCTCAGCTTACCGCCCGGTGTATAAGCCGAAGCACGCATGTTAATGTTTTCGGTACCGCCGAGACGTCCGAAAGTAAATGAACCCGGTGCATTGAAATTGGTCACATCACCGTTACGGGTCATATCATTCAACGCTCCCACCGAAGCATAGTTAAACACGCCCCGGTTCTGGTCATTAAATTCCACCCCGTTGATATACTTCACCTCGTGCGTACTGCTATAGCCACGCGGAGAGAAGCGTCCCGGAGAAAGCTGATACGAACTGCGGTTCAAAAAGATGTCGTTCGAAAGAATCACGGTAGAACTTACGTCCTGTCCGGAAGTTTCCACATCATCGTCCACCATACCGGCATCGATGACACCAATCATAGAAATATCTTCTGTAGCATTCAGTTCAGTAACCCGAATCGGTTCCAGCTCGGTCACACCCGCGCTTTCCACCTCAATGGCTACACTTTTCGGCGTAATCAATACTGAGTTAAGCTGAATGACGTAACGTCCCGGAGCTATATTGCGGATGGTGAAAAAGCCATCGGCATCGGTCGTAACCTGCCGGTCGAGTTCGGTCACGGTCACGATGACTCCCGGAACGGGGTCACTGCTTACTGCTCCAATTACCCGTCCTTTCACGCTGCCTTGTGCAAAGGCAAGACAAGGAAGGAAGAATGCCAGGAAGAACAGTAGTTTTTGTTTCATACGTTTAGGTTTTTAATTAAAAAGTTTTCCTCTGGAGCCGTTTCATGCTTCTATCAGGAGGATTGGGTTAAAAAAGAGAGCATGAAAAAGTTTTATAGAGCTCTTTCATGTTCTCTTTTCTTAGAATTAAGTTATTGAATTGCAAGGGAGTATTTCTCTTGCTTGGGTTTCAGTAACTGGTTGTTGTTTCATCGGCAAAAAACGCTTGGGCGTTTTGTGTGAAACGTTTAGGTGTTTTAGTTGATTCTCTTCGGCGTTTTTGTGGAAATGCCGAGGGGATTTTTTGAATGATTGTTATACGGGATTAACGTTTTCCTAATCCGGTAACATCATCGGCAGCAGCAGTTTCCCATTCATCCAAATTGAATGTTGCTACAGGAGAAGAAACGCTTACCTTACGACGATAAGTAATGTCTTTTCCAAAATTAGGATCAGAATTAGAATCTACCGGATACCCAAATACATCTATTAATACACCGCCTTTAAACAAACCTACAGCATCATTCTTCTCACCATTAAATCCACATGCCTTACATGGTTTTCCTGATGTATATAAATCAGCTTTAGCATCTTGGTAAACAATGACAGACTTAGGCGCAATTGTTCCTTCCAATTGCTGATAAATATAACTACCTTCATTTCCCCATGTCTTTCCATTGCTGGCACAATTAAGCACATAAGCACTTAAATCTATTTCCTTATCTGTAGGATTGTAGATTTCAATGAATTTATTGCTCCCTTTGGTTCCTTCTACATACTCAGAAATATATAGTTCTGTTCCGCTCGGAGTAGGTTGCGGCTGAGGTTCTGGTTCCGGTTCTGGTTCCGGAGTTGGGTCTACTGTACCGCCCTTACCATCGGCAACTACTTTCACGTTCTTGATTTCCCAAGTAGCAGCACCCTGATCCGTACTTACATACTTAAAGCCCAGCTGAACTTTCTTACCTTTTTGTGCAGAAAGGTCAATGTTACCAGAAGAAATAAAATCCCAGCTATTCCCTGCTGGATAAGTAGCAATAGTTACTTGCTCCCAGTTTTCTGTACCAACTTCCTTCACCCACAAGGTTTGTTGAGTCTGCATATCCTTAGCAAAGTTCACTGCATGGTCGAAAGTCAAAGTAGCGGTAGTAGCAGTAGTCAAGTCTAACTCCGGAGAAATCAACCAGCTTTCTGTTGCATAATCCACTGGAGTAGGCTTGTTGATATGAGCACTCGCCTTCATGTATGAATCTTTAACTTCCTGTGTCTTTTTGTCTTTAAACTGAGACCACTTCCATACAAATTCCAACGCACTCGGTTTCACTACATCCTTAATTGTAAATGCACCTTGGCTTGTAGCAAACGATTCATCGAGCAACACTTTCTCTTCACCCGGTTGTGTTCCGCCACCTTCGCCATCGAAGTCTACATTGAAGTCACCACCAGTAACTCCTACCCAGTTTTCGATAGTAGCGTTACCCACTGTAACCACCGGTTTGCCATTGCTTACAGAAAGAGTCGCTTTGAAAGTAACATTCTTTCCAGCTTCAAATTTAGAAAGGTCGGCAATAGAATGAGTGAAAGTCTTTCCAGCCAACGTGAAAGTCAAATCCATCTTGGTCTGGTCGGTTGCAGCAGCGGTAGGCAAAATGATTGCAGTTGCTTTTGCGGTGCTAGCCTCCACGTTACCGATATTCATAGCAACAGCCTGTGTATTCTTACCATCGGTAGCTTTCACGGTTCCTTTAGCCAAGTCAAACTTACCTTCAGTAGCAATACCCTTCATTTCCACCTTCAAGCCTTCGAATGACTCGATGGTTTCATCTTTGGTCATATCCAAAGTAATCTTTGACATCTTACGGACAAACTTCAGTGCGATGGTTTTTCCGTTAGCAGCCTCAACACCCTTTGTTTCGTTTGAGTACAGCAAGTCGATAGCACCCGGTTTGCTCTGATCTGCCACATTGACATCCATCACGTTTCCGCTCAACGCATTTGAGTACGGGTAATACGCAATGAAATCTACTTTACCGGTTGCCGGCAAGTAAATCCCTTCGCCCGGTGCAGCCACCAGCGAGCCGTTGGTCTGTGCCAGATACTTCTTGTTGGCAGCAGTAGCCGATGCGATTTCGCTTCCGTTCGGAGTCATGAAAATACCCACTTCGTCGTTGGCATTCCAAGAGTTTCCACTTACGCGCGACTGAATAGAGGTGGTAAACACTACGCCTTCACTTCCAGTCCATTCACTGTTTTCGTCATTGTCTGTACAGCTTACTAAAGCTAAGGATGACAGCATCCCCGCGTACAATAAATTAGAAAGTTTCATACTACTTATATTTAAGTTTTTGAGTTTTAAAGTTTTAGGTAAACAAATCCTTTAAGTGATTAATTCCACTTATTCTTATCAAGAGCCTGTTTGGTTGCTGCATCCAGCTGAGGAAAGAAGGTAAAACCAGTAATTTCCTCTAACTTGCTCACTGAGATGGCATAATTCATAAAAGAATTACTATCCTTATAATCCTTATGGTCAAGTTTGAAAGCAATGGTATGATATTTACCTCCTATCTTACGGGCTACTGCTTTAAAATAATAACCCGGAATCGTGATAGCCTTGCCTTCGTTGTCTTTAATGGTTTTCGGATTATTTTTATCTCCTTCAACCGGAGGCATAGCTCCCGTTACCACATAAACCGTATCAGAGGCAGAAGACCAACTGTTAATGCGAAGTTCCAAATTTGCCCAAATAGCTGCATTAAATTTGTCCTGACGCTGCGGAGTCTGGTTTGTAAAATAGAAAGTCTGGTCGTTCATAAATTGCGTAGCTCTTCTATCGTTACTTGGGCAGTGATGACCACGACGATATAGAGAACCAGAATAAGTTTTACTCACCACCGCCTGCCAATCATTATTCTTCACAATCGGGTCGGAAACCCATTTATCTTCTCTTTCAACTTTTTTAGTTGTATAACAAGAATGCAGCGGATAAGCCACCCAGTAAGCCATCTTCAAATTCTTATCATAAAGCATACTGTAATTACGCACCGGCTTTCCGTCTTTATATTTCAAATCGGTATTATGCGTAATATACATGAAGTCTTTCAGCTGACTATCTGTTATCACCGGTGTTTCAAACCACTTGGTGTACTTTCCTTCCGGTTCCGGCGTAATCTGTCCACCTCCGCTGAAGTTGATTTTCAGATTACAAATATACTTCTTGCCCGCTTCCAGCTTATCAGAGATATTCGTTGTCACCTCGCGTTTCTGTCCGTTCAGTTCCAGCGTAATCTTCAGCTTGTCTGTGAGATCCTGCGGAAGCAATACCGCTTCGGCTTGCGTACCTTCTGCGTTGACAAACATTTCTACCGCAGCTGTCTGGTCTTCCAGTGTAATGGTTCCATCGGCAGCAAGGTTGGCATTACCCTTTACCTTCAGTGCACTCACCGTAGCCTTGATACCTTCCAGCGAAGCACCCTGCGAAGGAGTGAGGTTCAATACCAGTTTGGAGAGCAAGTGGCGGAACTGCAAATTGCCCTGCGGAGAAGTTGCATCACGATTTTCCAGGTTCACCGCCTTCATCAGGTCGAGCGCCCGCTGGTCCTGCTGGTTTGTCAGGTCAATGCCATACTGTTTGAAGTTTTCTGCGCAAGTGGTGTAAGGATAATACGCGATGAAATCCACCTTCACCCCCTCGCCTTCCGGAAATTCCATCGGACCGTTTTTACCCACAAAGTTTCCGTTGCCCGACTTGGTAACATAAGGCACATTCGCCCTAAGCACCTCTTCCGTTTCGGCATTTTTCATGAAGACCCCGATTTCATCACCTTGCTCCCAAGATGCATCCACTACACGCGACAAGTGACTGTCGTCAATAATCGAGGTAAATACAATTTCTCGTCTGCTCTCATCGCCAGTCAGCAACTGTTCTTCTTGCTGGCAAGACTGCAGGAATAACGGGGAAAGCATCATCCCGGCTAAGAGTTTCAACCCAATTTTCATACGTTAAAGTTATTATTTATTATTGATTTTGTCAAAGTATTTCCAACCATCTCTTCTTTTCCCCTCTATCTTATTCTAGTTTTTTAATAATTCTTTCACAACTTTGTGGTTAAATTAGTATTTTCCCCCGAAATAATAAAATAAATAAACCTATTTTTTCACCGTGTCCATTAAAAAGGGATGTTTACGCCGTAAAGCATTGCAAAGAGGTTACATTTTGGCAGTTTTGCTGAAAAGACAAAAAAGTAGCCGGAGCGCTTTTATATAAGCATCTCCGGCTACTTTTGTCAAAATTAATTTCTTTCTGTAAAAAACGGAAGCCTCTCTCCTATCGGGATAAGGATTACGCTTCGGATGGAGCTTCTACCTGTGTAACAAGTACCTTATCAATGCGGGCTCCGTCCATATCTGCCACTTCAAACTGGAACGTATTCCACGTTACAGATTCTCCACTCTGCGGCACGTGCTGCAGTTTATCTAATATCAATCCGCCCACGGTGTGGTAATCGGAGTTTTCAAACAAGTCGCGGCGGTCGAAGTAACACAAGAAGTCGTAAAGCGGACATTGCCCGTCGACCAGCCATTCTTCCTTGTTCATGCGCTTGATAATATCGGGTTCTTCACCAGCATCTTCCACTGTTCCGACCAGCCCCTCCAGAATATCGCGCAGCGTAATGATACCCATACAGGTACCGAACTCATCGCACACCAGTGCACGGCTTATCTTCTGGGCTTTCATCTGCTCCAGTGCCTTATATACATTCATGTTCTCATGAAAGTAAACCGCTTCATGCACCAGTGAAGCCAGTTGAAAATCGGGTTCGTGCAAATGAAGCACCAAGTCCTTCAAGTCGACTACCCCTTTTACATGATCTAACCCGCCTTCTGCCACCGGAAAAAACTCGAACAGCTGTCCGGCAAGGGTTTCGCGCACCTTCTCGGCTGTCATATTCAAATCCAGCCACGCTATATCGCTTTTATGCGTCATGATAGAGCCTACTTTCAAATCGCCCAGCAAGAACACGCGCTGCACGATGTCCTGTTCCACCGGCTGCACTTCACCGTCTTCCGTTCCCTCCTGCACCATCGACTTGATTTCCTCTTCGGTTACTTTACAGTCGGTATCTTTGATGCCCAGCAAATTGAAGATGGCAGCCGTACTCTTCGAAAGCAACCAGACAAAGGGAAGGGCGATTGTGGCAAGCAACTTCATGGGACGCGCCATCAGCTTGGCTGTTTTCTCGGCAAGTCCCATACCTATCCGCTTGGGAACCAGTTCACCGAAAATGATACTCAGATAAGTAACCACCACCACAATGCTTCCTTGCGCCAAAGCCGAAGCATACTTCACCGAAGCACCCCAGTCAATCATGTAACCGGTGAGTGTCACTGCTATTTTATTTCCGGAATAAATACCTGTCAAGATACCGATAAGCGTGATGCCTATCTGAACGGTAGAAAGAAAGCGGTCGGGTTCACCCGCCAGTTCCAACGCCACACGCGCTGATTTGTTTCCTTTTTTCGCATCGGTAGAAAGCCGCGATTTACGGGCTGATATAAGTGCCACTTCCGACATGGCAAAAATACCGTTCAACAAAATCAGCCCGATAATAATAATAACTTCGTCCATTATTTTATATATATGTGTGCTGCGAAGTTAACTGAAATGCACTCAGCCTAAGAAGGCTACTGCCTATTATTAGAATGTTTTAACAAAACAGGGGACGAGGGGACAAGGGAACGAGTTGACGAGGTCTTAAAATGCTTTAGTATTTAAAACCTTGTCAACTCGTCAACTGAAACCTTGTCAACTAAAAAATCAAAGCCATCCGTTCGAGCCTAATATAACCAGCATGGTATATCCCAAGAGCAAGCCGATGAGACCCATAACCAGTCCTACTTTCTCCATATCTTTCAGCTGAATCATACCCGTGGCATGCGCCAAGGCATTAGGCGGTGTACTGATAGGCAAAATCATAGCCAGTGACGAGCCGATAGCCACTCCAATCAACAAGGTTTCTACCCCTCCTAATCCAGCAAGGTTTTCACGCATACTGCTTCCCGCAATGGCAAGGATAGGCACCAGCAAGGCTGCCGTGGCGGTATGTGAGATAAAGTTTGCCATAGCATAACAAATCAGTCCGGAACCCACAATCATCAAGACAGGCGACCACGTATCAAACGGAATCGCTTCAATCATGTGCTGTGCCAAGCCTGTTTCCTGCAAAGCCACACCCAAGGCAAAACCTCCGGCTACCATCCAAAGCACACTCCAGCTGATTTCTTCCAAATCGCGCTTGGTAATAATACCCGTTACACAGAATACAGCTACCGGAATCATGGCTACCACATTCGAATTAACTCCGGTGAACTTATCGAATACCCATAACAACACGGTAATGGCAAAAGTGATATACACCACTATGGAGCGCCAGTCTTTTCTCACCTCGCCCACGATGTTAAGCTGAATGGTTTTCTGCTTGAAGGGGAACAGGCGCAACAAAATAACCCAAGCGATAAACAAGATAACAAGGGTATAAGGAAGCATGAAGCTCATCCATTCACCGAAACCGATGTTCAGATTCAGTCCTTCAGGGTTGTTCAGGTATTTCAGGGCAATGGCATTGGGAGGCGTTCCGATGGGAGTTCCCATACCGCCCACATTGGCAGCCACGGGAATTGCCATTGCCAGTCCGATTTTTCCTTTTCCGTCGGCAGGAAGTGCCTTTAACACAGGAGTAAGAAAGGTCAGCATCATAGCGGCTGTCGCCGTGTTGCTCAAGAACATGGAGAATACGGCTGTTACCAGAATAAAGCCTAACAGCACGTAACGCGACTGGGTTCCGAAAGGACGAAGCATGACACGTGCCAACAACACATCAAGTCCGCTTTTCGTAGCTGCAATAGCCAAGATAAATCCTCCGATAAACAGCATGATGATGGGGTCGGCAAAACAGTGCATGATGGACTTGTATTTCACCATCTGTCCCAGTTCTTCGGGCGAAAAGCCTTGCGTGAACAGCCACAAGCTGCTGTCGGATACGGAAAGCAGCAGCAATACGACAATAAGCACAGAGGTGGTCCATGCCGGAATGGCTTCAAGCACCCACATCAAAGTGGCAAACACAAAAATAGAAATCAGTCGCTGTTCGATGATCGTCAGTCCTTCAATTCCAAACGCATCGGAAGGAAGAAACCACAACACAAGAGCAACAACAATAGCTACTGCCAACTTAATACCGCGAGCCACGGTTTGATTCTTCGCCAACCGCTTGGCTTTTTTCAATTCATGATATGCCTCCACCAGATGGAAGCCCTGAAATATTTTATACATAAAATTAGATTAAGATAAGAGCCTGCTTGACTTTCTTCAACAGGCTCTAAGGTTTAACAAAACGATGCAAAAATAACCTTTTATTCGATATATAGCTAATTTAACGAAAAAAGTTTTCTCACCGGACCTCTTTGTCCGCTTACCATCGGTCAACAAATAACAAGATGACAAGAGCAGAAAGCTCGGCTCCTTCTTATACCGGGGTGATAGAATGGGCTACAGTTTGTCAACTAATAAGAAAAAAGCCTTGCCAACTGATTAAAAACCTGTATCTTTGTCATACAAAGATTGAAACAACATGAAACGAATTAAACTGACTCCTCCCAAGCATATTCAAACCGAAATTGTGCTTCCTTCGTCAAAAAGCATCTGTAACCGCGCATTAATTATCAATGCACTGGCAGGAGGGAAAGACTTGCCCGACAACCTGTCCGATTGCGATGATACACGCGTTATGCTTCAAGCTTTACAAACCATGCCTTCTACCATCGACATCATGGCAGCAGGTACGGCCATGCGTTTTCTTTCCGCTTACCTGTCGATTACAGAAGGAACGCATGTCATTACCGGAACGGCACGTATGCAACAGCGTCCGATAAGCATTCTGGTAAATGCCTTACGCTCGCTGGGGGCACAGATAGATTATGTGGGAAACGAGGGGTATCCTCCGCTGCGAATCACCGGAAAAAAACTTTCGGGAGGAAAGGCTTCGCTGCCGGGAAATGTAAGTTCACAGTATATTTCAGCACTGCTGATGATTGCTCCCATGCTGGAACAGGGGCTGGAGCTCACGCTGACCGGCGAGGTGATTTCACGACCGTATATCGACTTGACGCTTCAGCTGATGAAAGATTTCGGTGCAAAGGCTGAATGGGAAGGAGAAAACTGCCTGAAGGTGGCTCCGCAACCTTATAATTCCATTCACTATATTATTGAGAGCGACTGGAGTGCTGCTTCTTATTGGTATGAAATGACGGCACTGAGTGAAGAGGCGGTGATTGCATTGCCCGGACTTTACAGAAACAGTTTTCAGGGAGATGCCAAGGTGGCAGACTTGTTTCGCGAATTAGGAGTGGATACGTGCTATCAAGACCATAAGGTCATACTGACCAAGAAGAAACATCGGTGCCAGCGGATGGAGTATGATTTTGTCAATCAGCCCGACCTTGCGCAGACGTTTGTGGTGACTTGTGCCTTGCTGGACATTCCTTTCCGGTTCTCGGGACTGCAAAGCTTGAAAATCAAGGAAACCGACCGCATGGCGGCTTTGATAGCGGAAATGAAAAAGTTAGGATATGTTTTGACGGAAACCGACGGCTCTGTTCTTTCATGGGACGGGACACGCTGCAAGGCGGAGGCAACACCTGCCATCGATACGTATGAAGACCACCGGATGGCTATGGCATTTGCTCCTGCAGCTCTCTGCCTGAAGGAGTTGCTTGTCAATGAGCCTCATGTAGTTTCTAAATCATACCCTCATTACTGGGAAAATTTATCAACTGCCGGATTCGGCATTACGGAAATATAAAGCATTATGTGGATACTTGTTGTTATATTGATTGGGGTGGTGATATTCGGATTAATTGCCGGGTATTTCTACAACCGGAACATTCAGAAGAAAATAGAAAGAGGTGAGCTTGACAAGGCTCCCGAAATTGTAGAAGTGGACAGTGAGTGTTGCGGACAGCATGAAACGTGTGAGAAAGACAGTCTGCTGGCTGCCGTAAGCAAGCAGATAGAATATTACGATGATGAGGATTTGGACCGCTTCAGAGGGTATCCGTCCGACGGCTATACGGAAGAGGAGATAGAGGAGTTCCGGAATGTGATGTTTACCATGCAGGAGGTAGAGGTAGCGGGATGGTGCCGCAGCCTTCAACTTCGGGGTATTGAGTTTCCGGATGAGCTGAAAGATGAATTGTTCCTCATCGTAGGTGAACGGAGAATACACTAAAGTTTAGTTTGTGAGTTTGTAAGTTTGTGGAAAACGCAAGAACTCAAAACTTAAGAACTTAAAAACTTAAGAACTTAAAAGAAATGACCGAACTGTTTCAATACACTTTCTTCCAACATGCCCTGTTAGGAAGCCTCTTTGCCAGCATTGCCTGCGGCATTATCGGAACCTATATCGTAACCCGCCGACTCGTTTTTATCAGCGGAGGAATTACCCATGCATCCTTCGGAGGCATCGGAATCGGACTTTACAGCGGTGTTTCTCCTCTGCTTACTGCAGCCCTCTTTTCTATTCTGTCGGCTTTCGGAGTGGAATGGCTCAGCAAACGAAGCGACATGCGCGAAGATTCAGCTATTGCCGTGTTCTGGACGTTCGGCATGGCCATCGGTATCATTTTCAGTTTTCTTGCTCCCGGATTCACACCCGACTTGTCTTCGTTCCTTTTCGGAAACATTCTGACTATTACCCGTACCGACATTCTGCTGCTTGCGTTGCTCAGTATAGCGCTCGCTGTATTCTTTTCTCTTTTCCTCCGGGCGATTATCGCCATCGCCTTCGACCGTGAGTTTGCCCGCTCGCAACGGATGCCGGTCGTTGCTTTCGAGTATATCCTGATGATGTTTATTGCCTTAACCATCGTTTCTTGTCTGCGCATGGTAGGTATCGTACTGGCTATTTCGCTGCTTACACTACCGCAAATGACTGCCAACTTGTTTACTCACAGTTTCAAACGGATTATTTTCTTATCCATCGCCTTGGGGTATATTGGCTGTTTAGGCGGCTTGCTGCTCTCCTACCAGTTGCAGGTACCTTCGGGCGCTGCCATCATTTTTGTTTCGATCTTGATTTATGCTGCAGCAAAGGTATACAAACAAGTTTCAAAACGACTTCATGACTGACCCCGACTTCTTCCCTTGCTGTCCAAGCATCAATCTGCCTGATGAGCCGTACCACCCGGAAGTAACTTCAAAATGAACAAAAAAGGAGAGAAAGCCGAAGCCTTCTCTCCCCTGTTTATATCCTTCTAATCAAGAATTACTTGATGTTCGGGTTCAATTTGTTCCATTCAGCTACCGGAGGAAGAACGCCCATAGCGATTACTTCGTCACGAAGAGCGCACAAGTGTTCGTAGCTCTTATCCAAAGCAGCCTGTTCTTCTGCTGTACCGTTCAAAGCAGCACAGTGGCAGCCTTCAGTATCGATAGAAGTTTCCCAAGCCATCATGATGTGATCATACTTATCGTTTGAAACGTAAGTACCAGCCGGCCAACGGAATGCTTTACCACCCATAGCAGCACCAATCATTTCGATAGAAACGTATGACGGGCTCTGGAATGAAGAACGTCCGCGCAATGCGATGATGTTTGCACCACCTTTAGTTACTTTCTGCTGGATTTCAGCCCACTGTTCAGCTGTCAAAGCATCTGTACCGATGATGTCAGTCAACGGTTTGCCGTTTACTTTTGCAGTTGAAGCAAATACAGCCATCTGTTCGCCGTGACCACCATAAGTACGGCAGTTTTCAACAGCGTCCATAGATACACCGAAATGTTTAGCCAATTCGCTGCGCAGACGAGTTGAGTCCAAACCTGCCAAAGTAGTAACCTGACCCGGTTTCAAACCAGAGTATAACAAAGTAATCAAACCAGTGATATCAGCAGGGTTGAAGATAACTACGATGTGTTTTACATCCGGACAGTACTGTTTTACGTTCTTACCGAATTCTTCAGCGATAGCAGCGTTACCTTTCAACAGGTCTTCACGAGTCATGCCAGCTTTACGTGCAGCACCACCTGAGTTCACGATATATTTAGCACCAGTCAGCGCTTCTTTGATATCAGAAGTGAAAGTGATGTTTACGCCTTCGAAACCGCAGTGGTATAATTCTTCAGCTACACCTTCCAAACCCGGAGCATACGGGTCATACAAGCAGATGTTCGGAGTCAGACCCATCATAATAGCAGTCTGAGCCATGTTAGAACCGATCATACCGGCAGCACCAACAATGGTAAGTTTTTCGTTTGTTACAAATTCCATAATTCTTATTGTTTAAGTTATGTTATAAAAGTGTTTATAAGTTCTTTAGCTCTTGAGCTCTTTAGTCCTTTAGCCCTTTAGTTCCTAAGTTCTTGAGCTCCTAAGTTCTTGAGTTTATTCGTCAAACCAAGGACAAGCTCACAGACTCTCTTGTTCACGGCTACAAAGATAAAAAAGTTCTTGTTGAAAACACCGCTTTAAAAGGGTAAAAATAAACGTCCGCCAGCGGATTTATTTTAATTACGGAAAAATTTCACTATTTTAAACCGCAACGGCTCTGAATTGCAAAGAGGAGGTTGCATTTCGTCAGCTGTCAGTTTCCCTGCGGAAGCCTAAACACTATCGGCCAAGCCCATTTCATCTTGGTCGGCTTGCCTCTCCGTATTCCCGGATTCAATGCAGTAATCCCTCCGGGACATTCAGGATGTCTATCCGCATGAATATTGCTGTCCGACGAATCCGTTTCTCTCACTTGCATTTTATCGTCTAAAAGAAACTCAGCCGACATAAACCAGTCCTGATCCAAACGGTTTCCGTCAAAGCCAATCTTCTTGAATACTTTATAGATACCCGGACGATTCTCATTCACCATCGGATTCAGCCAAGCTTCGAAATGATAATCTTCTCCACTCTCTACCCCAATACCTAATGAATTATGATTAGGATTGGAATAAAGAATAACCCACCTGTCTCCTTCTTTCCTCGCGATATCGCAATCTGTTCCGAAAAACAGCGCACGAGGATTTCTGTTCTTCAATACCACCGAAACCTTTTCCGTTCCTACCGGATAGACTTTCCGTTCTGTTTCCATCCGTACAAACACCGTATCCGCATAAGTAGGCGATTCCAGTATCCGAGGTGGCATTATTTTCCCGTGACTTACCGCTGAATAACTCACCACTTTCCTCCGGAACATAGCCTGATAGCGTGGTGTATTATTCATCAGCATGACAAAAATGGTATCCTCACTGGCTCCCATATAGGTGCTATAAACATTTGCCGCCACCGTATCAGATGCCATCCGTAAATTATCCGACCAGTAACCGTCAATCTGCTTACGCAACCGCAGTACCCCTTTCTTGTCCACCATGCTAAATTCGGCATAAGCAGTTTTCGTATCCTGATTAAATGACTTATAAATACGATACCTTCCTACCCGATTCGGCACTTTATCCGTAAACAGATGAATCTGCTGCCGGTATCCGGAATCTCTTTTGACCTGCAAGTCTCCCACATCAGCATTCCTTATGAGAGAGACTGGCAAGGGCTCCCACCGCACCTTCTTTTCATCATAATAAACAAGACTATATTCCACACCGCACGTATATTTCTTACCGCTATGATTGGTTATCTCTAACTTTATCTCTTTGGCTGAAAGCGGATAATAATCAAACTCCGTATGCATGGAAAGCTCTTCGGGGGAAAGCGACTCTCCCAAGGGATGTCACGACATACCGGATCAGACATCAGCCCCGTTGTATCTGCGTACAGTTCTGACACAATGCTCAAGCTATCAAGTTTCACCATTTCCTTCCGATTGTCTACTTTAGCTGTACACCCAAACAAGAAAAACCAGCTAATCAGCCAAATAAAAATATGTTTTCTTCTCTGCATAACCTATCTTTTTAGAATCCAAAATTCGGCACTTAACTTAATTTCCCGTCTGTCATCCCACAACGATTGGAGAATCCGGTATCTTCCCGAAATCAAATCGTAGCAAGCTACCGGATAACGAAAGCAATAATACACGGGAGCATCCAGCGGTATCATCTCGTCATCGAAAAAGGCATAGGCTCCTTTCATCTTTGCATCCGTCCACTGATTGTTTTCCCATAGCTGTAATTTCCAAAAACGCCCGTACGAAAGACGAAGCAATTCCGGATTCAAGACAATAGCATACACATCTTTTCGCCCAAAGCGTAACAGGACTCTACCATTTTCATACGAACCGTTGTACCCAAAGTATCAGTATGCATACACACAGCATCTGCCGAGCAGAGCTGGGCAACTCCATCTCCCCTTTCCGGAGAAGTTCTTTCACAACTTGCCGTGAGGAAACCCATCAATGGCAAGAAAAAAAATATAGACTTCATGAGATACCCCTCCTTTCTTCCCCTCTAAGATAGCACAAATCTTGAAAAAAAACAAATAACATAAACAAAAAACAAGCGCAGCAAGCTACTCGCACTATGGGCTCTTGACTCCTCCATCTTTCGCAAGCGTCCGGTTCAGAAGAGCCGCACGAGAAAAAACTTTTCCGCAAAAAACAGCCTTTTTCCGCAAGTTCCGCAATGCGAAAATCGCTGTTAAGCAATGTTAAAAAGGGCAATTTTTTCCGCAAGTTCCGCAAGTGATTTTTACAGGTTCCGCAATGCTTTCCTATGGAAAACAAAGGAAGTGACTGTCTATATTTTTCCAAGCATCTATTTCAATTACTCACTGATATACAAGAAGCTTATTCCCCACAGATGTCTGTTTTATCTTTCGCTGAAATAAAACACAAGAGTAGCGTTTAAAAAGTTTCAGAAAAATTTGCGGAAAAAGTTTTTTTGGAAATCGAAAAAACGTTTTCCGCACACGTTCTGATTTTTTTATAAAGGGAGTTAATTGCTGTTAGCTTATAATTACAAAATCATATAAAATTGTAGAAATACATT
>Glacier_p1__coassemble_242_pt1 | contig 45602 bp, 36 predicted proteins | sample Glacier_p1__metabat2_high_PE_021 | metagenome-assembled genome bin Glacier_p1 | reverse complement strand
CTCTTAATTAACTTTGACTATGCAAAATTAATCCCCACTAAAAATCTACTGACCCCTTATAAGCCTACTTGACATTAGATAATAAAAAAGAAAGCCGCATCAAAGGAATCTCGATGCGGCTTATTTATTTCAATGTAACCTATTCAACGGCTTTATTCGAAACGTCTTCCGTATGAATCATGAAGAATATACCATGCATTTCCATCGCTATTTCCGTCAACCATCGGGCAAAAACGGAATGAGAAACTATAGCGAGAAGCTGGTATAAGATATTGCTGATGTGGAAAAGCTCCCCAACTGGTATCACCACCCACACCCATCTGCTTCCAGTCAATATTCCATGTAACCATATCTTTAGAGACAATCATTGAAGTATGACGCTGACTTTTTCGCGTACCGGGTTCATCTAAATCCTCTGTAGGAAAATCGTATACACTGGTACTGAGATAGGGGCTTCCCACAGCCATCAGACCATTTCCTTGTTCATCGCGCAAGCTCATCCAGCGAACTTCTGTTCTATTTCCGGTTTCTTGCGGACGGTCATACAAGAAATACAGGTCTTTTACTTTTCCTTTATAGAGACCTACATACGAAGAGGTAAAACGATCACAATAATTTTCATGAGGACCCCGTCCGAACCACTCAACATTATCGAACAGCTTATTCAACTTCATAGTAACCCCCAAACGAGGCATCAAAGGCAAAGTATCATTACCCGAAACAAAGGTACAAGTAACATCAACACTTCCATTACCCAAAACATGGTAATTCATAACAAAATCAGATTCACCCACTGGTAACTTATAATAAGAAATTATCTCATACGTACCATCTGGATTGGCTTTCTGCTCCATTGTAACTAATTTAGCATCATTTCCGGCTGTACGCCATGGACGAAGCGTTTCATTCAAATCAGCACCCATATCATTATCGGTTACCGGACGCCAAAAGTTAGGACGAATGGCCTCTTTTATCAATTCTTTCGAACCAATCCGATAAGAACAAAGCGCACCTGTCTGCTTATCAAAAGCTACTGAAGCAACCTCCGTATTCAAAACAAGACATTCATGAGAGTCTTCCAAAACAACATTACCATTAACCGCAACTATATCCTGCTGTCGATAAAATGGTAATTTAAACTGTTCAGATGCTAAATTCGTTCCAGCCTCAACCAAACCTTGCTTCTCCTTTAATGTAGCAAATACTGTCAGATAATATTCGGTACCTGGCTCTGGCTTAATAACAGGAAATGCAGCCTGCATCACAGTATATTCTCCCGGAGCCAACGAAATATCCCCAAACTTGCCTTTTGCCATCGGCAAACCATTTCCTTCCAATTCCCAAAAGAAGTCAAAATCACTCAAATCAGTAAAGAAATACTTGTTATGAAGTTCAACCATTCCCGTAGAATAATCCAACAAGCGGAAACTTATATTTTGATATACTTTCTTTACCTCATGAATATGGGGCTTCAACGAGCGATCAGCGCACACCAACCCATTCATACAGAAATTAGCAGAACTAGGAGTACCCTTCGGAGCCATATCTCCGCCATAAGCCCAATAAAAACGTCCATTTGTATCTTTGGCTGCAAATCCCTGGTCTACCCAATCCCAAATAAAACCTCCCTGCAAAGAGGGATAGCGTTCTATAACATCCCAGTAATCCTGCAAATTGCCAACACTATTACCCATGGCATGTGCATATTCACAAAGAATCAAAGGCTTGGAAGGCATATAGATGGCATGATTTATCAAAACATCTATTTTTTTATACATCGGACAAAAAATATCTGTATTCGGTCCTTTTATTCCATCCTCCGAATGAACTGGACGCTTGGAACGGTCGTTCGCATGTATCCACCGATACGTAGCAGCAAAATTACAACCTTCACCACTCTCATTACCTAACGACCATACCACAACCGAAGCATGGTTCTTGTCACGCTCAAACATACGTTCTGTACGATCAATAAAGGCTTTTTCCCATTCCGGCTGATTGGCAAGACATTTGTTAGGGTCATATCCCATACCATGACTCTCAACATTAGCCTCATCAACAACATATAATCCATAGATATCACAAAGCTCGTACCAACGAGGGTCATTAGGATAATGAGATGTACGCACAGCATTGATGTTATGTTCTTTCATCAACTTAATGTCTTGAATCATCGAAGCTTCATCAACCACGTGTCCATTATATGGATCATGTTCATGACGGTTTACTCCTTTAATGTAGACGGGTTTTCCGTTAATAAGCAGTTGAGCATGCTTAATTTCAGACTCACGGAAACCAATCAGCTGCGAAGTATATTGCTGTGGCTTACCATTCACGTAAAGTGATAAATTCATACGGTAAAGATTCGGCTTTTCAGCAGTCCACAACAAAGGTGATTTTACTCTTTCATGAAAAGAAAGTTCATGAGCCTCTCCACTCAATGATTTACGTTCCTTATAGATTACACCTCCTTTGTTATCTACAATTTCAACCTCTACTGCTACCTTCTTACGCTTCGCATTCATGCTTCCCACTTCAACGTACAAACTGAAATCAGCATCCTGATAATTTTCATCCAAATCAGTAACAACTTCGTAATCGCGAATATGTACTGCCGGACGAGCGTAAACATATACATCGCGCTGAATACCAGCAAGACGCCAAAAATCCTGATCCTCCAAATAATATCCATCGCTGAACTTAAATACCTGTACAGCTATTTGGTTCTCCCCTTCTTTTACATAAGGAGTAATATCAAATTCTGATGGAGTTTTCGAATCTTGAGCATAACCCACTTTTTCTCCATTCACCCATACATAAAAAGCAGAAGCCACACTGCCAAAATACAATACGATTTGCCTTCCATCCCATCCTTTTGGAAGGGTAAATGTACGTTTATACGAACCTACCGGACTATTTTCAACTGCTATCAATGGCGGATTTTTCTTGATGCCATAACCACTTCCCACATAAAACGGATAGCCGAAGCCCTCCATCTCCCAGTTAGCGGGAACTTTAATAGAATCCCACCCAGACAAGTCAACATCGTTACGGAAAAAATCTTCAGGACGCTGGTCATAACGCCCCACATACTTAAACTTCCACGTTCCGTTTAGTGAAAGAAAATAAGGTGATTTATCTTTCTGCCCTTCAATGGCCATCTGCTTGGTGGGATAACCCATAAAGTTTGCAGCCGAAGAAAGACGGTTTATGTGAAGGATATCATAATTCTCCCAATCATTATTCGAATGAGGATACTTATTTCTCTGCACCTTTTGCTCTTTTTCCTGTTCATTCCCCTGATATTTCTCCATCGGAGCCCCGTCATATTGCGCCAACAACGAGCAAGGGAAAAGAAGTCCGAGACTTAACAAAACATTATATAAATTCATATCTTCTTTGATTTAAAATTATTTCTGTAATAACAGTTTCAAAATTAAAGCCGATGACCATCCGAAATTCGGGGCATTAAGCGTTTCACCTGTCAACGGATTATAATTTTCATGAATCGGACCGTCAGTAGCCAATCCCTGCGCATGCGCCATAAACTTACGAGTCAAAAAATTAGCTTCTTGCGTATAGCCATAACGTTGCAAACCAGTAATTCCGAAATATACTTGGTTAAACCACACAGGACCTCTCCAATATCCTCTGACCGGTCGCAATGCCGGATGGCTAATATCCAAAGTACCTAAAGGCAGATACGAATTAAAATGAGTTTCATCCATCATGATATTTTTGACTCGCTCAGCCTGCTCAGCCGTAGCAATGCCAGCCCACAACGGAAGCCACCCTTCCGCCCCCATAACCTTTACAAGCTCCCCTGTTTGCAAACGGATATCATAGAAAAATCCTGTCTCAGGGTCAAACATTTTCTCTTGGACATATTTCTTAATAAATTCAGCCTCTTTCTTCAACTGCTCCGAAAGATTTTTCTTGCCCAATATATCTGCCATTTCTGCCAATGTCATCTTATCTACATAAAGAAAAGAATTGAGACAAATATTTTCCTGATTCATTGACCACGCATTTTCAGCTTCATTTTTCAACATTTGCGTGTTATCAAAACGAACACCATTATCCATACCACTCTCCCAAGCCGCTGCAATCAAAGTACCATCGGTTGAGCCATATTCACAAATACCATTCTGATCATGATCGCGCTCAGCATACCACCATTGGTGAAATTTATAAAGTTTATCGAATATATCTTCCAAGAACCGACGGTCTCCTGTAGCCTTATATACATTCATCGCCCCCCATGAAGCCACAGGAGGTTTAGAGTCGCGCCAGTTATTTCGCGATTTATTAATACTGATATAATCTGGCACCATTCCATTCTCTGCCTGATAATCAAACAAAGCCAACATGTCACCTTTGGCTCCTTCCGGATTATAGAATACATTACCAGAAGCTATCTGCCAAGCATCCCATGACCAACACCCACCAACAAATCCGTTATAAGAAGGGAAACTGCACGACCTTAACAAATCGCCTCCGGCAGAACGCTGATTCGAATTCAAGGTAATCATAGCCTTCACAGCGATTCTCCGATACATATTTTCTTTCATATAAGGACTGGAAGCAGATAATACTTGTTCCAGTTTCTGATTCCACTGACGAGAGTTCTCGGCGAAACATTCATCAACTGCCATGGTCTTGATCTTATCGAGTTCCGCCTTGATATTTTCACCTTTCAGCGTTAAAGTCTGGGTATATTCCGACTGATACTGGCTTCCCGGCTGCAATACCCAACCCGCTTTTTCTACTGCCTGCAAACTGTCCTTTTCCACCACACTCACTTTTTCAGCTGTACGGAAACATAAAGTCATGTTCACCTCATCAGAAAGATAAGTTTGAGTTTCTCCTCTACGGCGTGAGTAAAACGGATAATGGATAGACACTTCCTTGCCATTTGCCTCAAGCTGAGCTGTTTTTTCAAAAACCCCTCCTTGCCAAACCAGAGATAAATTTAAAGGCTTATCGCTCAAATTAGTTATAACTGAACGAACAAAGGCTGTGCGTGAGGTTGAAAAGCATAATTCTGTTTCAAACTTCAAACGGCTGTCTTTAATCACCTGCACCAACTTACCAGGCAAGTATTCGACAGTCTGCATATTACGCGCCAAATCGTAAACTTGACCATCAACCATAAGCATAGGCTGAGCAAGCGATTTTGCTACCCAACCTTTTCCGGTCATTACCATAGGACCAATAAAAGCCCCTGCCAATTCGCTACTTTGGTTTTCAGGTAGGGCATAACCGCTCCATGCCCCCATATCGGAAAACAGATATAAACCATAGTCTCGACTATAATCGCGCGAAGCTTGCGGCACATTCTTTATCTGAATTAAATTAGAAAAATCTTTTTGAAAAGACAACAATCGTTCATCCTGCTGTTGAGTGACCGGTGAAGTACATGATCCCAAGCACAACATACTACACAAGCTGTAAAAAGAAAATGAGTGTTTCATAGGTATTATATTTTTGTTGATTGCCCATAATAGAAGAGGATGCCGAAATACCGAACATTCTGAACATCCTCTTCATCGTTATGAGATTAAGTTAACATGATTTTACTTACTGAAGCCCGGATTTTGTTCCCAGTCGGGATTCACCAAAAATTCAGAGTGAGGAATCGGGAATAACTTATGCTTCGAATCCACATAGTTTTTCACCAAAGGTTTTTCATGATCTTTCAATGCCTTTTCAACAATTCCCCAACGAATCAAATCATACCATCGTACACCTTCCAAAGCCAGTTCACAAGGACGTTCCACATCTTGCAAATGCTTCAACACCTCATCTCTACCCATAGTGCTTTCCAATGGTTTTACTTTTACACGGTTACGCACCATATTAATATACTTAATAGCATCATTTGTCATACCACGGTCATTCAAACATTCAGCATATAATAACAAGATATCAGCATAACGAATAACCTGAATATTAAAGAAACTTTCGTCCCAATAAGAACTCTTTCCTTCAGTCCAAGTTACATATTTATGCCAATAAAATGGTTTTGGATCTCCCGGTTTCGGATTAACATAATGATAGTCAACATACGATTTTCCTTCTTCATAATAGAAAGGACGGCATTCTGGATCATCAAAAATCAGCGTATACAATGCACGCGCACTATAATGTCCTGTTTCATTACCGCTACCATCTACAACTTTTTCATTCTCCATCATCGTATCAAACAACCATTGAGTAGGATAAGCTTCTTCATAGCCGTTTGCAGCAAAAGGAGCTAAATGAACAGCAAATTCGTTAGCCTCATAATGCCCCCCTTCTCTATTTCCGGTAAACTGTACTTCAAAAATCGATTCTTTATTATTTTTATGCAAGCCATCGAAGTTCTCATTCCAATTTTCCATCAGACCAAATAAACGACCTTTAGAGCCATCCGGTTTATCACCCTGATCAATAATCTTCTGAAATTCAGCTTCAGCTTTTGCCAATTCTCCACGAAACATATAAAATTTTCCCAAAACAGCCGCAGCCATATAACGAGTCGCACGCCCTTTTTCTTCAGTTTCATATTCTTCCGGCAACAAGTTCTGTATTTCACTTAATTCTGTTTCAATCAAGTTCACCAGTTCTCCGGCCTTAGCCTGTTCCGGATAAAATTCTTCTTGTGTACCTTCCAACTGGTGCAAATAGATAGGAACTTTTTCACCGAAATTCTGATACAGACGATAGTAAAAATAAGCACGCAAAAAACGGGCTTCGGCAACCGCCTGCTTCTGTAAAGCTTTACCATCTTCCGAGTCCACCTGAATATTTGGAATATTATCTATACATTGGTTTGCATAATTTATACCCTTATAAAGATAAGTCCACTCTGACTTAGAAACACTACCAGTAGCTTCATTCGTAAATGAAGCCACATCCATCCAAGAAGTCACATCATCACGAAACGTTATCAAATCGCTGCGATATTCATCCACTACTAAGTAACGTTCATAAGCCTCTGCCCAGCTATTATATGGTTGTAATGCTGCATAAACAGATGTCAACCCTTTCATTATATCTTCTTCACTTTGCCAAAACTGTGACTGACTCAATGCATTCGGATTCTTGTCTTCATCCAAAAAATCAGTGCAAGAGGAAAAAAGTATTCCGCTCCCAAGAACCATACACTGTAATATATCTTTAACTTTCATAATTTTCAATAATTAATTGTTTAGAAACCTAATTTAAGACCTAACATAAACTCACGACTCAACGGAATAGACGCATAATCATAGCCCATACGCCCTGCTGTAGCACCTGTTGAAGGATCATAACCATCATAACCTGTAATGGTAAACAAACGAGTACCGCCAATATAAATGCGCAAGTTTGTCAAACCAATTTGCTTGCAGTATTTTAACGGAAGATTATAGCCCAACTGCAAGTTATTCAAACGCAAATAGTTTCCTTTTTCTACGAAACGGTCAGAAGTACGAGCATTACCATTCGGGTCACCCGATACCGCACGCGGAATATCAGTATTCGGATTTTCCTCTGTCCAAGCATTCAGCGCATTCTTACCATAGTTAAACACATGATCCATACGCTCTAGCTGATATTTAGTATAGTTATAACGTTTTGCCCCGAAGTCACCATAGAAGTTTGCCACTAAATCGAAATCTTTCCATGCCAAGTTGATATTAAATCCCATAGAAACCTTCGGAGTGCCACTACCTACTTTCACCTTATCGTTTGAATCAAGCATACCGTCACCGTTCTGGTCTACAAAACGGATATCACCCGGTTCAGCTACCGGCTGTAAGCCAATCCACGTTCCATCCGGCAACCTGCGACCATGTTGTTTATTCCATTCCTCCACTTCTTGCTTGTTTTGGAAAATGCCAGCAGTCTGAGTTACCCAGAACTCGCCGATTTCGCCTCCTACATACGTACGCAATGCTCCATATTCATACAAATAATCAGGATTTGCCATAGCTTTTAACACACTCTTATAATGAGAAAGATTCAAATCCAAATCGTATTTAAACTCCCCAACATTCCCATGATAAATAGCTTGGAATTCAAAACCGGTAGTACGCAGTTTACCATCGTTCACCAACAACGAAGGAGTAAAGCCAGTAGCCAAACTGATGTTACGGCGTGAAAGCATGTCTTGAGTGTCTTTAATATAAGCCTCTGCAGATAATTCAAGTTTATTATTCCACAAATTCACATCCAAACCTATATTCTTATAATAGGTTGTCTCCCACTTAATATTGTCAGAGGGGAAAGAAGTTCTCGCATAACCAATTGACGTATCCATTCCTCCAAACGGATAATTCAATCCATTCGTATTATAACTTAATGTCGGAATATACTTATAAAGTCCAATTTGCTGGTTACCCAAAGCACCATAACTCAAACGGAGTTTAAACATAGAAACCGTTTCCTTGAATCTTTCCCAGAACTCTTCGTTTGCAATGTTCCACCCTAAAGACACAGACGGGAAGAATCCCCATTTATTACCTTCGGCAAAGCGTGATGAACCGTCATAACGGAACGAAGCCATAAGCATATAACGCATTTTCCAATTGTAGTTTACGCGACCGAACAACGAGCGTAATCCGCTGCGGGTTTCACTTCCACCAGAAGAAAAATCCTCTTGTGCATGCCCCATATTATCCATTTCATTGTTCTCAAACTTATAGCCTGTCGTATTCAAATCTTCATACTTATTTTCCTCTTGCGAAATACCAAGCAATACAGCCAAATTATGGTCATTCTTTATTGTAGTATTATAATTTGCTGTCAACTCCAACAAATCATTTGTGGTCTGACTACGATCTTCGTATAATGAAGCACGATTATTTATTTTCATCACACCTATTTCATAAGTAGGAGTAAACTTATGCACTTTGCCAAAATACATATTACGGCTGGCATTAAACTTTAGCACCAATCCCTTAATAGGCTCATACTGCAAATAACCGGAAGCCGCAATATAATCATTCGTTGAAGTATAATCTATCAATTTATTATATGCTACTTGATTTCCGGCATCCGACATACCCATGCCTGGCAAAGCTCCACCAAATCCCCCGTCATTACGATCATCATAAAGCGGAGCTAATGGCTCCATATTCGTAACCTGATAAATAGAAGAAAAGCCAGATCCCGACTCCAAGTCTGCCGACCAGCGGCTATAGCTGATTGATTCTCCCATCTTGAACTTACCGCGGGTTACATCTGAATTCAAGCGGAAGCCGAACTTCTCATCGCCGGTAGCGACAGTCACACCGTCTGCCTTTGAATAGAAAGCTGAAAGCGACACATTGGCATTTTCACTACCTGCCGTATAACCGATGTTATATTTCTGGGTGAAACCACGCTGATAATATTCTTTTTGCCAATCTGTATCTGCAAATTGGCTCGGATCACGTTCATATTCGGCTATATAAGCAGGCCATTTTGATTTTGGAGTACCGGCATTCTCTAATGCCATCTTACGTACTTTAATAAATTCAGCAGAATTACATACCTCCAAACGCTTCGGCATGGCACTGAGTCCCCAATAAGCCGAGAATGAAATTTTAGGAGCGGTATTCATTTTTCCACGATGAGTTTCAATTAAAATCACACCGGCAGCCGCACGTGCACCATAGATAGCCGCCGTAGCCGCATCCTTCAATACAGAAATAGACTTAATATCTTCCGGATTCAAATAAGACATATTGCCCGGTACACCATCGATAATTACTAACGGACCATTGCTATCGGAACTCCCATCTTCATCAGGATCTTTCCATGAAGTGACACCACGTACCTGAAGCGAAGCAGCAGAACCGGCAGCACCACTACCAAAGTTAACAGCCAATCCTGGAGCCATACCTTGCAATGCCATTTCGGCATTGGCTGTAGGAATCTTGGACAACTTGTCGCCTGAAACCGAAGTTACCGAACCTGATATATCTGATTTTTTTTGCGTTCCGTAGCCGATAACTACCACTTCCTCCAACGTCTCGGTATCTTCCTTCAATACAATTTTAAGATTAGTCTGATTACCTATCGTTACCGTCTGTTTAGTAAATCCGACATAAGAAACCTGCAACTTGTTTCCCCTTACCTGTAAGGTGAATGCACCGTCTAAATCGGTTATTGTACCATTGGTAGTCCCTTCTTCCAAAACGCTAGCCCCGATAATGGTTTCACCATTGGCATCAACCACAACCCCCTTAATTGTGCGAACTTGTTGCTGTATAACATTTACATCTGGAATAGAAGATGAAACGGAAATTGGATACACAGCTCCCAATAGAGAGACTGTAACTACGCAACCATACCTTTTACACAAAGATGCAACACTTTGCTTCAAGAATGTGTTTTTCTCGATTTTGTTCATGATAGTAGTTTATTAATTTAAAGTTAAGGTTAATACAATTATATTGTTCTGCATTAACATTCAATTGGTTTATGCAAACTTAAATAAATTTAAATTAAATCCAAAGATAATAAGTAAAAAAAGAATAAAAAACGTATCATTTTAACATTCAAATTATTTTAATTTCCAAAATAAACCCACACAAAGCTGTCATTTTATCAAAATAATACATTTCAAACTTTAATATATTAAATTAATTCTATTTTAATAAGATATATATTAAAGATTAAATATCGTAGCATTGCTAAAAAAGTAAATTCTACAATGTCGTCCAAAACATCGCTTATTTCAATTTTCATAAGCTAACCCAGAGCTTTGCTTGCTTAGATTCTTATACGAAGCCATTTACACTTACACAAAAAAAACAATTCTTGCAAAAGAAATCTACAAACAAAAGCTCTGTTTTGAGTTTTCAAACAGAAAAAACGGATTTTATACTGCAAGAATAAGCTTTACTATCTGCTAGAGCAAGTTTACTTTCGAAGAAACAAAAGGCACATTGTTTTTTCACATTCAAAAAACTCCGGATACTACAGAAGCTAAGCATTTATATCGCGAAAGACGCAGACCATTATCTACAAAACAATTATAAGGAAAGGATAAAGCTATTCTCTTCCTGCATCAATCCGGAGAAAGACGAACAGCAGAATGGTGAATCCCCACAGCGACGAACCTCCGTAACTGAAGAAAGGCAACGGAATACCGATAACCGGAGTCAATCCGAGCACCATGCCGATATTGATAAAGAGGTGGAAAAAGAAAATACTTGCCACCGAATAGCCGTAAACTCTGCCGAAACGGGTGCTCTGCCGCTCTGCCAAATAAATGAGCCGAAGAATCAATACGGCAAAAAGCAGCAGCACAAAGGCAGAACCGAAGAAGCCTTGCTCTTCGCCTACAGTGCAGAATATAAAGTCGGTGTCTTGCTCCGGAACGTATTTCAGCTTTGTCTGGGTTCCGTTCAAGAAGCCCTTGCCCAGCAATCCGCCCGACCCGATGGCTATCTTACTTTGGTTTACATTGTATCCTGCACCTGCCGGATCGTCTTTCATCCCCAACAGCACTTCGATACGGGTCTTCTGATGGTTTTCAAGCACTTGATTAAATACATAATCGGTGGAAAAGAAGAAGGTAACCGAACCGATGACAAACATCAGCGTATAAAGGTAGTTGACGAAACGCTCCCGGAGATACATCACGCCCAAATAGACTGCCAATGCAGCATAAACAGCCAAGAGAAGGTAGGTCACATCGAACGGTATCACGTTACAAGAAAACAATACACCAATTACAATACTGCCTCCTCCAATCGAGGCTATATAGGCAGAAACAAGCCGTCCGCCCTGACGGCAATACAGACGCACCAGCAAAGCCGTGAGCAAGACGATAAGCAAGGCTACGGAAAACTCGCCCCATGAGGTCATCTCGTCAATCATGAAATCGGCTCCGAAACGAATACCTACAATAAAAAAGATGACCGCACAGATGCCGGAAAATAAGACCGCACCCGTCATTCCTTCCCGGTAGAGTACCAGAAAGAAAGACAGATAAACCAAGGCCGAACCTGTTTCTCGCTGTAGAATAATAAGCAGCATGGGTAATAAGATTACAGCCAGTGAAAGCATCATGTCACGCCCCCGGCTGATGGAGTAGGTGTATTCGCCCATCAGCTTCCCTAAGGCTAATGCCGTGGCAAACTTGGCAAACTCGGCGGGCTGGATACTGACTGGTCCCAATACAATCCAGGAACGGGAGCCCTTGATTTCATGTGGATTAAAAATGGTACCGAGCAGCACCACCAGCATCAAACCGTATATGAGGTAGGCATACGTGTCATACAGACGGGAGTCAAGCATCATCAAGACGAAACCTAAACCCAACGAGCAACCGATCCACATCATTTGCTTACCGGCACGGGTGGAGAGGTCAAAGAAATCGGGCTCTCCGTAGTCATAGCTCGCGCCGCATACACTAAACCAACCCAGTATAACCAGTACCAGATACAGACCGACTAACCACCAGTCTACATTCTTCCATATACTACCTTTCGCGTATGCCATAATCAATTCTTCTTTTCTGAATATCGGCAGCAAGCACCTCATCATCCGGTGAAAGACCGCCTTTCAAATATTGTTCTATCATTAACTTCCCGATAGGAACTCCGTAAGTGGCTCCCCATCCTCCGTTTTCCACATAAACGGCAATCGCTATCTTGGGGTTGTTCATCGGGGCAAAGCCTAAAAATGCCGAGTGGTCTTTTCCTCTGTTTTGCGCTGTTCCTGTTTTTCCGCAGACTTCAATATCTGGAAGATTAGCCAGTCTACATGTTCCGCCCAACACAGCCGCACGCATTCCCTGAACTACTTCTTCATAATGCGAAGCATCTACTTTCGTATAATTGCGTTTCGTATAAGCCTCATCCAATGGTTCTCCTTCTATCCGTTTTACCACATGAGGAGTGACATAGTATCCGCGATTGGCAATGGTCGCGCCTAAATTCGCAATCTGAAGCGGAGTAGCTGTAACCTCTCCCTGCCCGATGGAGATACTGATAATGGTAAGTCCGTTCCATGAGCCTCTGTATGCTTTGTCATAAAAAGCAGCATTCGGTATCATGCCTCGCTTCTCTCCGGGAAGGTCAATTCCTAACGTATAGCCGAATCCCATTGAAACCATATAGTCGCGCCAGGTATTCATGGCTTTCTGCACGGAGCCGTATTTCTGGCGGGCACCAATCATGTGATAAAGTCCCCAGCAAAAGTAACCGTTACATGAAGTAGCAATGGCAGGAATCAGTGTCAACGGAGAAGGGTGACCGTGACAACCCACATGCAGTCCCCGGAAATTAAATCCCCCCACACACGAGTAAGGAGTACCGGGAACGATGATTCCTTCTTGCAAGAAAGTCAGCGCCTGCGTAGTCTTGAAGGTTGAACCGGGAGGATAGGTTCCCATGATGGCACGGTTCAACAGGGGCTTCCAAGGGTCGGCTGCCATCATCAAATGATTCTTTCCCCGGCTACGCCCCACCATCAACTGGGGGTCGTACGTTGGAGAAGAGACCATGCAAAGCACTTCCCCCGTAGAAGGTTCAATGGCTACGATACTTCCGATTTTCCCTTCCAGCAAACGCTCGCCCAACATCTGAAGGTCAATATCCAAGCTCAATGTCAAGTTCTTTCCGGCAACAGGAGCTTTATCAAATTCTCCATTCATATAGCTTCCCTGAATACGTCCACGCACATCGCGGAGCAAGATTTCCACCCCCTTTTCTCCCCGGAGTTTTTCTTCATACGAACTTTCTACTCCCAGTTTCCCGATAAAATCGCCGGGAATATAATACTTGTCTTTCTCCATCTCTTTCTTTGAGACTTCACCGATATCGCCCAAAATATGTGCCCCGGCACTAGAACTATACTGACGTATGGTACGGCGCTGAATATAAAATCCCGGAAACTTGAATAACTTCTCCTGAAAGACGCCACACTCTTCGGCCGATAACTGGGTCAGCAAGACCTGATTGGTATAAGGCGAATAACCGGGGTTTAATCTCCGGTCTTTGATATCGTGTAACCTCTTACGTATAAATTCGGGCGTAACATTCAGCGTACGGCATAAATCAAGCGTGTCTAACGAAGTGATTTCTTTCATTACAACCATGATATCGTAGGCTGCTTGATTAAAAACAAGCAGTTTGTCATTACGGTCATAAATTATTCCCCGGCTGGGATACTGTATTTTTTTCAGTAACGCATTACTGTCGGCATTCTTTTTATAATCATCGCTCATGATTTGGAGTGCAAGCAAACGAATCATAAAAACCAGCACCACTAATATCACAGCTCCTCCTATCACATATTTCCGCTTCTCCAGATTATAGTTGCGTTCCACTATTTTTTCCTCCTAACTGCATCAACACATAAAATACAAAACAAGGTAACAGCCACATCACTCACTATTTTTAAGATGAGCACATCGAAGTGAGCCCATGAAAAGACATCGAGCATATCCAATGCCGTTACATGAACCAGCACACCGGCAAAAGCATATCGCAAGAAAGGCAAAAATCCCATCACCCGGATTCCCGGCTCAAAAAGATCAGTGCTTCCTCTCAAAAGCTGGCTACGCAATAAAAGCGGACGGCAGAAAGCCAATAAAACAGCGGCAGCTGCATTCATGCCCGGAGTATTGCTGAATATATCAATACATAACCCTATCGCAAAGGACCAAAGCATCAACTCTTTCCGACCGGTATCTGTATGAAATTTCAAGATGAAGTATATATAAAATAAAGGAGTGGCATATTGACCTATATGCACATAGTTTAGCACCAGTACCTGAAGTAGCACCAGAAAAACCAACCACTGGATACGCTGTATTTTTTGCATAAACAATCTTCTTTCACTTAAATTAAATTCCCGCCTTTCTTTCTAAAGCCATCTGGTCTTCATTTCCTACCGGAGCAATTACCTGCACATCGGTAAGACGGGCAAAATCAGTAAACAGTTTCACCCGAAGCAAGTAAGACAAACCGTCATGGCTGTCTACCATGTCATCAACAGTTCCTACAGGAATCCCCGAAGGAAAAACAGCACTATGACCACTGGTCACAATGGTATCGCCCAAGGTAAACTCGGAATGACGCGGCATGTCTTTCACATAAGCGTACTGAGAAGAGCCACCCTCCCACTTCAGAAAACCGAAGTATTCGGTCCGCTTGATTTTGCAGCTGATACTGCTTTTTGAATTCAGAACCGGAAGAACAAGAGCATGATGACTTCCCGTCATATATACAATACCTACAACACCATTGCCACATACCACACCCATCTCCGGGCGTATTCCGTCATCTTCTCCTCTGTCAATCGTGATGTAGTTATCGGCATGAGTCACGCTGTTATTCACCACGCGCGCATCATGAATCTGATACCCTTTTTTGGCCTCATCCAGCATCTTTTCTACCTTCAGCGAATCTTGAGTATAGGAAGTTACCGCACGGCGCAGTGATTCTACTTCCAGTTCAAGCTCCACATTTCTCCGGGTGAGCTGACGATTCACTTCCCCGAGACCGATATAACGAGTTACCTCACTCGACAAATCGTATATTTCTCCGGCAATACGGTTTGCCGAAGTGAAAAACACACTTCCCTGATAGCTGTTAAAACGAAACAGCAAAATGAAGCAAATAACCTCCAGCAATACAAACAGCAGACAGTAATTATATTTCAGGAGGAAATCGAGCAGATTTCTCATTCAGAATTAGTTTTAAATTAAAAGTAAACGAACGCAGAGGCGCAGAGACACTGTTTCCAGCTAATAAAGTGAAATTCGTGGTTCTACATCTCTGCGTTCCTGATATTATAAAACCAGTATCGCAATTTATCTCATCAAGAACGAGAAGTGATCTACATTCTTCAACGCAATACCAGTACCTTTGGCAACACTCAGCAACGGATCTTCCGCAATATGGAACGGAATATTAATTTTATCAGTCAGTCGTTTATCAAGTCCGCGCAACAAGGCACCACCACCAGCCAAGTAAATTCCGTTATTTACAATATCGGCATAAAGTTCAGGAGGTGTATTTTCAAGTGCACTTAAAATCGCCATTTCAATTTTCGCAATGCTCTTTTCCATACAGTGCGCTATTTCCTGATAACATACAGGAACCTCCATCGGCAATGCGGTGATACGGTTCGGTCCGCGTACAATATAATCTTCCGGAGCCTCATCTCCCAAGTCGGTCAAAGCCGCTCCCACGTGAATTTTAATACGCTCTGCCATACGCTCACTGACTTTTACGTTATGCTGACGGCTCATATACTCCTGAATATCGGCAGTCAAGTCATCGCCTGCTACACGTATTGAGTTATTTGAAACAATACCTCCCAGTGAAATCACAGCAATTTCAGTAGAACCTCCACCTATGTCGACCACCATATTTCCTTCAGGAGCCTCCACGTCCAAACCAATACCGACAGCTGCCGCCATTGGCTCGAATATCAGATAGACATCTCGTCCACCTGCATGCTCAGCACTATCACGAACAGCACGCAGCTCAACCTCTGTAGAACCGGAAGGGACCCCGATAACCATACGAAGAGAAGGAGTAAACAGACGACGTCCCTTGCTCACCTTCTTTATCAAACCGCGCATCATCTGCTCACAGGCATTAAAGTCGGCTATCACTCCGTCGCGCAACGGACGGACTGTACGGATATTCGGATTTTCCTTTTCATACATCAGCTTAGCACGCTCACCCACAGCAATCATTTTTTCCGTACGGCGATCAAGCGCTACTACCGACGGCTCATCAACAACAATCTTATCGTTGCAAATAATGATTGTATTGGCTGTACCAAGGTCCATCGCAATGGATTGAGTAAAAGAGAATAAACCCATTCTTTTCTTTTATCTTTTATTGAAAAAATTAGTTTTTAAAGTAATCACGGATAGCAGAGTCGTAATGAGAAGATACGGTAAAAGCTTCTCCTGCAAACCAACGACGCTGATCGCGGGTAGTAACGGCACCTTGCTGATTCAAGATATCCAATAACGGCTGGTACTGGTGCTTGCTGGCAACAATCACTACATCGTTGAAGTTTTTAGCACCGGCACGAATCAATGAAATACCGCCTATATCGATTTTTTCAATGATATCCTGCTCACTTGCTCCGCTTGCCACGGTGTCTTCAAACGGATAGAGGTCAACGATAACCAGATCAATTTCCGGAATTTCATACTGAGCTACCTGCTGCTGGTCGCCTTCCAGTTCGCGACGGCAAAGGATACCTCCAAAGATTTTCGGATGAAGTGTTTTCACACGGCCACCCAGAATAGAAGGATAAGTAGTAACATCTTCTACTGCCTGGCAAGGATATCCTAAAGATTCGATAAACTCACGTGTTCCACCTGTTGACAAGAACTGAACACCTTCTTCATGCAGTTTCGCTAAGATAGCGTCCAATCCGTCCTTATGATAAACCGAAACTAATGCGGTTTTAATTTTCTTAGATTCTGACATAACTGTATCTTTAAATAGTTGGGTTTAAATAGCTGGGTGCAAAATTACGAATTTTCAGCCGATAAATCCATTTTAATTAAAGTAAAAATGCTTTTTTTCTATTAAAGAACAGCAAAAAAGCAAATGTAACGAAATTGTAACATGTATGACATTTCTATATAACACAACGTTTTTATCTTTGCAGCCATAAAATCTTAGCAAAACAAGTATGGAAACTATTTACTTAGGAATTGTAATATTCCTGTTTATGCTGGCAATCTTTGATTTGCTGGTTGGTGTCAGCAATGATGCCGTAAACTTCATGAGTTCTGCCGTAGGGGCAAAAGTCGCAAAATTCAAAACCATTATCATTGTAGCCGCCATCGGTGTCTTTGCCGGAGCCGTACTGAGTAATGGAATGATGGACATAGCCCGGCACGGAATCTTCCAACCGGTCAATTTCAGCTTCTATGAAATCATGTGTATCTTGCTGGCTGTAATGGTGACCGACGTGGTTCTTCTGGATGTTTTCAACACTTTAGGATTACCTACATCCACTACCGTTTCAATGGTTTTCGAACTTTTAGGAGGTACCTTTATCTTAGCCATCTTAAAAATCATCGGCGATGAAACCGGAATGCTCAGCTTAGGTGACATGATGAACACCGAAAAAGCTCTTTCAGTGATTATGGGTATCTTCCTTTCGGTTGCTATCGCATTTATAGCCGGTACCCTGGTACAATATCTCTCCCGACTCATCTTCAGCTTCAACTATAAAAAGAACCTTTCCTGGACTATTGGCATATTCGGAGGAGTAGCCGTTACTTCACTCTTATACTTTATCTTAATCAAAGGATTAAAAAGTGCTCCTTTTATTTCTGCCGAATCACTGGCATGGATTCAAAGCAATACCGCGCTGCTGGTTACCGGATGCTTTGTTTTCTTCACCATCTTAATGCAAATCTTACACTGGCTTAAAGTCAACGTATTTAAGTTAATTGTTCTCTTGGGAACATTCTCTCTGGCTCTGGCATTCGCCGGAAATGACTTGGTAAACTTCATCGGTGTTCCTCTTGCCGGATTTTCTGCTTACACAGACTACATTGCGAATGCAAACGGGGCAAGCGTACACGATTTCATGATGTCGTCACTTATGTCATCTGCCAAAACGCCTGCCATCTTCCTGTTTGCTTCAGGTATCATCATGGTATATGCACTGGCTACTTCTAAAAAGGCCAAAAACGTAATCAAAACTTCTGTTGACCTGGCCCGCCAGGAAGAAGGTGACGAAATGTTCGGCTCATCAGCACTGGCACGTACCATTGTGCGCCGTGCGAACAACATCAATGACTTCTTAAAACGAGTAATTCCTGCAAGCACCCGCCGCTGGATTGACAATCGTTTCAATAAAGAAGAATCAATCATGGAAAACGATGCTGCTTTCGACTTGGTTCGTGCTTCTGTCAACTTGGTTTTATCGGGATTGCTGATTATTATCGGTACAACCATGAAGTTGCCCCTCTCTACCACTTACGTAACCTTCATTGTTGCAATGGGTACCTCACTTGCCGACCGCGCTTGGAGCCGCGAGAGTGCTGTTTACCGTATCACAGGTGTACTTTCAGTTATCGGAGGATGGTTTATCACCGCATTTGTAGCCTTCACCGTATGTGCCATTGTTACTTTCGTTATGTTCTACACTAACGTAGTGGGAATGCTTGGATTCATCGCTTTAGCTGTATTCCTTCTGGTTCGCAGTAACATCAAGTACAGCAAAAAGGAAAAAGTGGAAAGCCAAGATGATGTATTCAAACGCATGATGGCAAGCAAAGATAAAGCAGAAACCCTTTCTCTGTTACGCCAGCATGTGAAAGAAACATTTACCGACTACATCAACTTCAGCGAAACAGCTTACGTTCAAGCCACTAACGGTTTTATCAACGAAAACCTGAAAGACCTGCGTAAAGCCATGAGCTCCACTGAAGAACAAAGAAAGATGTTGAAGAAACGCCGCCGCAAAGAGATATTGGGTCTGCGCCGCATTCCTATCACCATCGCTATCGAAAAGAACACTTGGTTCCACTTGGGAAGCAATAGCTGCGAACAGATGCTTTACTGCTTGAAGCGTATCTGCGAACCTTGCAAAGAACACGTTGACAACAACTTCAACCCGATTTCGGCTGAATGCGTACAAGAGTTTCTGCCGGTAAGAGAAAGACTTTGCGAACTGATGGACCGCACCCGACAGGCGATTGATACCAACAACTACGATGAAGCCGATGACATCCTGAAAAAAGGAGACGAACTGAAGAATATGATTTCCGCACTGCGCAAACAGCAGATGAACCGCATGCAGGAAGGCGGAACAGAAAGTTTGAAAGCTTCAATGGTCTATCTGAACATCCTTCAGGAAACACAAGAGTTGGTTAGTATCTGGCGTCACTTGCTCCGTGCAAGCCGCTTCTTCCAAGCCGACTATGTATCACAAGACTTGTCGCAACTAGCCTTGGCTGAAGAACGTATCTAACGATTCGAACAACTAATCTATACACACACCCAAGCCGGAGAAAGAGAATTACTTGAATTGCTCATCTCCGGCTTTTCGCTTATTTTTGCACACGAAACATTTGCACCCTATCTATGCTTTTTACAACCAGCTATCAAGCACCCTTCTGCAAAATCACAATGAGCAGCAACGGCAAACAGCTTACCGGCTTATGGCTGGATAAGCAGGAATCTCTTGCACCCAATTCATTCCCCTTGCCCGAAAAAACAACCATACCCGGTATTTTTAAATCAGTTGAAACCTGGTTAGACTGCTACTTTGAAGGAAAATGTCCCGACTTTACTCCCGATTTAATTCTTGACGGGACACCTTTTCAACTTGAAGTATGGAATCTGTTAAAAACAATTCCCTATGGAGAAACGGTTTGTTACAAGGATATTGCCAGAGAAATAGCACAGATCAGAAAAATAAAGTGCATGTCGGCACAAGCTGTAGGCAGAGCCATCGGACAAAATCCCATCAGCCTGATTATTCCCTGTCACCGGGTCATAGGAAGCAACGGGAGCCTTACGGGATATGCCGGCGGAATTTACAATAAACTCCGGCTCCTCGCATTAGAAGGAATCAATCCGTCACGTTTATCCATGCCTTCCGAGAAACAATCTGACTATTCCGAAACTTCTCTTTTCCGCTGCAGATAAAGCTGACGGGAATTAAACACATTATGCCAAATGCTGTAAAATCCCGCTGCTACAGCCGTAACCGGAGTAAAAAAAGTATATCCCAGCCAAATGCCCAAAACTGTATTTTTCTGTCCCAAAGCTTGCCCAGCACTTATTTCATCGCCATAAATACGCCCTATTTTTTTGCCCAGATAAAACTGGACCGCACAGCAAATCAAGGAAACAAGAGCCAAGCCTACCTGTAACCCCACAGAAACCTCACTGTGCACAATACTCCTCGTAGTCACAGCAATAGCCAATGTCAGCGCTACTGCCCAAAGATAAAAAGACAATTCATGAAACCGAGATACATACGCATGAAAGGCGGGTAAAAACCGACGTATCAGAAAAGCCGCCCCAAAGGGACCCAACAAAAGAGGAAACACTTTTCCTAAAATCAAGCTGAAAGAGCCGATAAAGCTAATGCCTGGCTGAGGATGTACTGCCGGTAATAAAAGCGGTACGAAAAAAGCGGCCAATAAATTAATGAATACCGTATACGCCGTAAGATGCCCCGCATCGCCACCCAACTTACGGGTCACTACCGCCGCAGCCGTTGCCGTAGGACAAATCAGGCACAACATTCCTCCTTCCATTATAATACGTGCCGGAAAATCGGGGAGCAAAACAAGCAACATACCCAACAAAGCAAAGCTCCCTCCCTGAATAAGCAACAGCCATAAATGCCAACGGCAAAAACGCAACTCACTAAAATCAACCTTACAGAAGGTAAGAAACAGCATTGTAAAAATCAGCACCGGCTGAATAACATCAACCAACTTCCCCACAACTTCTCTTGTAGTAAGAAACCAGGGAACATTTACATAAACAAAATAAAGAACTACCCCCGACAGCATAGCAATAGGAAGTGTCCAGTTTTTACAAAATCGAATAATATTCATACCCAAAAGCCATTAAGACCACAAAATTATATAATTGGGTTGACAATAAAGAGTATAATCTTCCACACATCGACAAGAAACCGTAAAAAAGTTCTTTTTCGCTATCAATAAGTTCCCCTCAACACTTGTCACCTTGTCTGTTTTTATAGTTTAAATCACCTTTTTCATTGTTGAATTATAAAATATTCCATACTTTTGCGCCAGCAAGAAAGCCAAAACATGAAAACAATTCTATATAAACTATACTTTATATGTATTTTTCTCATCGGATTAAGCACATCGGCCTCAGCTTCCACATTTTTATTTTCAACTGAAAATGAAGATACAGACAGCTTACAAAGCTATCTTCCGGCTGATTCTATTTTTGCTCATTTTCTGAAACAGAGAAACATTCCTTTAACCCAACATAACCAACTGGAACTCCTCCCCAGCGGAAGAGAGAAATTCAACAGTCTGTTTGAAGCCATCAAGCAGGCTAAGCATCACATTCATATGGAGTACTTCAACTTCCGGAGTGACTCCATCGCTAAAGAAATGTTTACCCTCCTCGCCGAAAAAGCCAAAGAAGGGGTAAAGGTAAGAACCATGTTCGATGCATTCGGCAATTTCTCCAATAACCGTCCGCTGAAAAAAGAACATCTGAAAATGCTGAACGAACGAGGCATTGAAATCGTGAAGTTCGACCCGATACGCTTTCCATACATCAATCACGTGTTTTGTCGAGACCACCAGAAAATAGTCATCATCGACGGAAAAGTGGGCTACACAGGAGGAATGAACATCGCCGATTATTATATCAACGGACTGCCTGAAATAGGAGCATGGCGCGATATGCACATACGCATAGAAGGACCAGCTGTGGAACAACTCCAGCAAGCTTTTTTACATGTATGGAATAAGGAAACCAAACAAAAAGTAAACGGACAAGAGTTTTTCCCCTTCAGCAAAGACTCGTTAGACCGTCTGCCCGTTAGCGCAGGAAATCAAGTGGCTATCGTGCAGCGTGTTCCGCATGACAATCCTGATATCATACGTAAAGCTTATATCGCAGCCATCGATGCAGCCGAACATAAAATACAAATCATCAATCCTTATTTCACTCCTACCTCCAGTATACGGAAAGCCATCAAACGTGCTGCCCGAAGAGGAGTAAGGGTAGAAATTATGATTCCCGGAAAATCGGACATCCCGTTTACTCCCGATGCCGGCTTCTATATCGCCAACCGGCTGAGAAAGGCCGGAGCCCACATCTATATCTTTAACGGAGGATTCCATCATTCCAAAATCATGATAGTAGACGATCGTTTCTGTACCGTAGGAAGTACAAACCTGAACAGCCGGAGCTTACGCTATGACTACGAAATCAATGCATTTATCTTCGATCTTCCCCTCACCGACGAGCTTGGTCACATTTTCCATGAAGACAAGCAATGCAGCACCATCATGACACGTGAAGAATACAAAAAACGCTCTGCATGGCGACGATTTGTGGGATGGTTTGCCAATCTGTTTACCCCCGTGATTTAACCCTCTCAAAGAAAATAATTCCAACTTCATCTTCTGTCATGCCTCGGCTTAAAAACGCCAAGGCATGACCGCAAAAACGCCTCGGCACAAAAACCAAAACGCCTACTCATTTCACGGCAAACGCCAAGGCGTTCTGTTTTACAATCGTTCAAATCGGCCGCAAATCCAATATTCCCTGTCTATATTACTTCATATCGCCTATATTTACCTCTATATCTGTAAAGCTAAACGTTCCTGTCTGATAAAATTAAAACCATTTTCCATGGAGTTCGGCAGTTTTTTCTTATATTTGCCCAAATAACTAATTTGGCAATAGAACCCCACTAACGAGATAAAATGAGAGTAATAGATTTAATCAAATCAACCGATAAGACCGCTTTTTCATTCGAAATCCTCCCTCCTATCAAAGGGACAGGCATTGAAAAAATTTATGCAGATATTGACCTATTGCGTGAATTCGACCCGAAGTACATCAATATAACCACTCATCGAAGTGAATATGTTTACCGCGAACTGGGAGACGGGCTATTCCGCCGCGACCGCCTTCGCCGGCGTCCGGGAACCGTAGCAGTGGCAGCTGCCATCCAAAACCGCTATAACATCACCGTGGTACCCCATATGCTGTGCAGTGGATTTACCAGAGAAGACACCGAATATGTATTGTTAGACCTTCAGTTCTTGGGCATTACCGACCTGCTCGTTTTACGCGGAGATAAAGCCAAGCATGAACCGTCTTTTACCCCGGAAGCCGGCGGAAACCGACATGCCATTGACCTGGAAATGCAAATCAATGATTTCAACCAAGGAGTTTTTGTTGACGGTTCTCCCATCAAAGCTCCTCTACAACCATTCAGCTACGGAGTGGCATGTTATCCCGAAAAACATGAGGAATCTCCCAATCCGGAACAAGACTTGTACTGGCTGTCTCGCAAGATAGAGGCAGGAGCAGAGTATGCAGTCACCCAGCTTTTTTATGACAACAAGCATTATTTTGATTTTGTAGACCGCGCACGTAAAGCTGGCATCCAAGCTCCGATTATTCCCGGAATCAAGCCTTTCACTAAGTTGTCTCAATTATCAGTAGTGCCCAAAACCTTCAAAGTAGATTTACCGGAAGAACTGGCTTCGGAAGTCATCAAGTGTAAAACCGATGAAGAAGCACGTATTTTAGGAACTGAATGGTGTATCTACCAATGCAGTGAACTCATCAAGCAGGGAGTTCCCAGTATTCACTTCTACACTGTAGGAGCTACCGAAACCGTACGCAACGTAGCCAAAGCAATCTACTAATCAAAAAAATATCGCCATGCCTTTCTTTAAAGACGTACTCGGACAAGAAGAAGCAAAACGACAGCTCATACAAGGTGCGAAAACCGGCAAACTGGCTCACGCACTCCTGCTGTCCGGTCCTGACGGAAGCGGAAAACTGCCCCTTGCCCTTGCCACTGCCCGCTATTTGCTCTGCCAACATCCGCATGAAAATGACGCATGCGGTGAATGTCCGTCATGCGCCATGATGAACCGACTGGCACATCCCGACCTGCATTTTGCCTTTCCTATCATCAAGCGGAAAGCCGGACGCGACTCTGTATGCGATGACTTTCTCCCTCAATGGCGAGAAATGCTTCAACGCCAACTCTATGTAGGTCTAAACCAATGGATGACCGCTCTTGATGCCGGAAACCAGCAACCGCAAATTTACGTACGCGAAAGCGATGAGATACAACGTAAACTATCACTCAAATCCAACCAAGGAGGATATAAGATCATGCTCATCTGGCTGCCGGAAAAAATGAACATAGAATGTTCAAACAAATTATTGAAACTATTGGAGGAGCCTCCACAGCAAACCGTCTTCCTTCTGGTAAGCGAAGACCCGACAGTCCTTCTCCCCACCATCATCAGCCGTACACAGCGTATTCATCTCCATCCGCTCAGCGAAGAGATTCTGGCCGACTATCTGAAGCAGCGCTATCTCTTACCTCCCGATGATGCCAAAGACATTGCGCACCGCTCAGGAGGAAGCCTATTACGGACCTTGGAAAATATTCAGTTAAGTGAAGAACAAAGAAACAGTTTTGAGCTCTTCATCAACCTGATGCGCACAGCATATAAGCGTGACATTCGTACGCTGAAGACTTGGAGCGAACAAGTGGCCGGCATGGGACGCGAACGGCAGAAATCGTTTCTGGAATATTGCCAGCGTATGATCCGGGAAAACTTCATCTACAATTTCCATCAACCTGAAATGAACTATCTCAGTCCGGATGAAGACCAGTTTTCCACTCGCTTTGCGCCTTTTATTAATGAAAAAAATATCTTCTCAATCACCGCTCTTTTGGAAGAAGCCCAACTGCATGTTGAGCAAAATGTAAATCCGAAAATGATTTTCTTTGATCTTTCCCTGCGGATGATTGTTGAACTAAAGCAATAATATAACAATGGATAATGATTTTAAACTTAAAAACGGAAGTGGACGCCTTTGCTGCGGCGGCTGCGGACGACAGAATAATAAACTGAACACCTACGACTGGCTTGCTGATATTCCCGGTAATGCCGACGAGCAAGACATCGTGGAAGTACAGTTTAAGAATACCCGAAAAGGGTATTTCAAAAACAGCAATCATCTGGCCTTGGAAAAAGGAGACATTGTTGCCGTAGAAGCCAGTCCCGGGCACGACATCGGAACGGTAACACTGACCGGCAGACTGGTTCCTCTGCAAATGAGAAAAGCAAACATCAAGCCAGATACGGAGATTCGCCGTATCTACCGGAAAGCCAAACCCGTAGATATGGAAAAGTACGAAGAAGCCAAATCGCGCGAGCATGATACCATGATACGTTCACGCAAAATAGCAGAAGACCTGGGCTTACAGATGAAAATAGGCGACGTAGAATATCAAGGTGATGGAAATAAAGCCATTTTCTACTACATTGCCGATGAACGAGTAGACTTCCGTCAGCTCATCAAGGTTTTAGCTGAAGCATTCCGCGTCCGCATCGAAATGAAGCAAATCGGAGCGCGTCAGGAGGCAGGACGAATCGGGGGTATCGGTCCTTGCGGACGGGAACTTTGTTGCGCTACATGGATGACCAATTTCATCTCTGTATCAACCAGTGCAGCCCGTTTTCAAGACATTTCACTGAATCCGCAAAAACTGGCAGGGCAGTGTGCCAAACTGAAATGCTGCCTGAATTATGAGGTCGATGCATATGTAGAATGTCAAAAGCGACTTCCCAGCAAGGAAATCACGCTCGAAACAGCTGATGCTACTTATTTTTACTTCAAGGCTGACATTCTTAAAAACACGATAACATACAGCACAGACAAGAGTTTCCTTGCCAATGAGGCAACCATCACTGCACGCAGAGCCTTTGAAATCATCAATATGAACAAACGGGGCGAAAAACCGGAAAAACTGGTAGAGGAATATAACGAACGCGAGGCGAAACAGCCTAAAGACTTACTGGAGCAGGAAAGCTTAACCCGCTTTGACAAAAGCAAAAACAGTAAAGGAAAGAAGAAAAAACAAAAAAACAACGCACCTGCAAATGGAGAAGCAACAAGTTCTTCAGGTTCGACTAACGGACAAGAGAATGCCAACACCCAGAAAGGACAGCCGGAAAACCGTTCTTCAAGAGCCAAAAACCGCAATCCACGCTTTGCACAGCAACCTCAGCAGGCCAATAAGCCCAATACGGCTGAAGGAAATCGGGGGGAACGTTCCTCACAAGAAAAACGGGAAGGCAATGAACGCCCCCCGCGCCAAGGACGAAATAACCGGAATAACAACCGGCGCAATAACGGAAACAAACCATCGAATCCGAATGAGCAAAATGAAGCAAAAAAAACACCTGAACATGAAGCTAAACCCGCTTCAGAAACTCAGGCATAACCTGCAGTTTATCTTGCCGACAGTTTTCCTTTTCCTATGGGTATCCTGCCGGCAGGATACACTCTACCATACTTATCAGTCAATCCCTACTCCCGACGGATGGCATAAGCAAGACACATTATCTTATCAACTGCCTGAACAGATTGAAGGAGAAGGGTATCGGCTGGAAGTAGGAATCAGAAACACCAATCAATATCCTTTTCGTGACATTTGGTTGAGCATCAGACAAAACTGGAAAGACAGCCTGGTTTTTCAAACAGATACGTTACATTTTTATCTGGCCGACGAACAAGGGAAATGGAATAGCGGAGGAAATACCGGAAGTTTGTTTCAACACACCTATTTCTGCGAAAAGACGTTCACCATACGCCCTTCTTCAATCAACGTATTACAGATGACTCACCTCATGAAACAAGATCCGCTTCCCGGAATAAACGATGCCGGAATCCGGTTAGTAAAACCTTAAAAGAAAAAAACAGAAACTGCATCGGTCTCCCAATAAAATAAAAAGCACAGAGCTATCTAAACAGATTCGCTCTGTGCTTTCTTATTCTAACCGGTTTCAATGATTATTCTACCTGACCGATAGAGTTTCCATATTCCATTTCTCCTTGAACTACAAAAAATACTTCATCCGGTTCATAAGGACCCATTCCGTTTTTTGCAGCCTCTTTGACTATGTAGTTTACTATTTCATCTTGGTCGATATTGATGTAACCTTCATCATCAGGCTGAACATCCAAGCATCCGCTCGTGGTATAATATTCTACTATCAAGTCAAGGATATAAAACAAATCATCATCCGAGAATTTATCTTTCAAATCTTGAGGCAAATAATTTTTGATGAACTCTACACATTTTTCATCATCCTCATCTTCCAATAAGAAATCGTCTTCCAGTGCCATAGTCTTTAAAGGTTTAAATCATGAATATTTTTACAAAATCGCTTCTATTTTTGCCTGCAAAGCAGCTTTTGTAGTTGCACCTACCTGTTTGTCAACCACCTCGCCATTCTTAATAAACAAAATAGTAGGAATATTTCTCACACCAAACTGTGCCGGAAGCTCCGAGTTTTCGTCTACATCACATTTTCCGATGTTAACACGATCTTTATATTCTTCCGCCAACTCTTCGATATGAGGAGCCACTTGCTTGCAAGGGCCACACCAAGTAGCCCAAAAATCCAATACTACCGGCTTGCCTTCAGCCAGAATCGATTCAAAATTGCTATCACTAACGTTGAGTGCCATAGTTTCTTGTTTTTTTAATTATTACGCTACGCAAATATAACTAATTTATTTTATAGTCCAACAATGGTTGGCTTTTCAAATAATTCACAAGTTCTTTCCGGACAGATATTTTCAGGGTGCGCGACATCAAGCTGACATGCATCTGACCATCCTCATCTCTGATATAGAAACATAATTCAGCTGTTCCCGGACTCTCTTTTACAAGCGAAGACAGTTCCATTATCATCTGGTCATCTACCGCTAACAGCGGTGCGGTAATAGTCAGTCTTTCAATCACCCGGTCTTTCACATCCGGCAGTAATTCTATGGAATTAATTTTAACTTCCCATTCTTCCTGCCTCCACTGACGGGGCTGACATTTCCCTCGCATAAACAAGAACATACCCTCCATAAAGTAGTTTTTCTTTTCCACCCATTCGTTTCCGAAAAAGGCAAACTCTGCCACCCCTGAATAGTCTTCCACTTTGGCTATACCATAGGGCTTTCCTGTTTTGGTATATCCTTCACGGACACCGGTAACAATACCTCCTAAGATAAGTTCCTGATTTTGCAAAGGAGTAAGATCAGACAAGTCGGCCATATGCGCCGTACAAACATTTTCCAATATCACCGCAAACTCATCTAACGGATGCGCTGACAGATAAATACCTACCAGCTCACGCTCTTTATTCAAACGTTCCAAATCGCCCCACGCCGGAGCACGAACAATTTCCGGGGTAGCTACAGCTACTTCATGCTCCCCTCCAAATAAAGAATTCACAGCCACTGCCTTGTCCGTTTGGTACTTATTGCCATAACGCACCAACACTTCCACAAACGTTTCATCCTTGGCATTCTTCAAAAAGAAGTCCTCACGTCTTATCTCCTTAAATTCGTCAAATCCTCCAGCCAAAACCAGATTTTCAATATTCTTTCGGTTGCAAGCTGACAGATTTACCCGCTGTACAAAGTCAAAAATAGAGGTAAAAGGACCATTCTTTTCACGCTCAGCCAAAATACTTTGTACGGCTGATTCGCCTACCCCCTTGATGGCTCCCAGGCCGAAACGGATATCCCCTTTCCGGTTCACAGAAAATTTAAGCGAACTTTCGTTGATATCCGGTCCCAATACATTGATTCCCGTAGCTTTGCATTCATCCATCAGCTTGGTGATTTCAGTAATATTGGCAATATTCCGGCTCATGGTAGCTGCCATATATTCAGAAGGATAATTAGCCTTCAGGTAAGCCGTCTGATAAGCTACCCACGAATAGCAAGTGGCATGCGATTTATTAAACGCATACGAAGCAAACTTTTCCCAGTCGGCCCAGATTTTCTCCAGTACCTGCGGGTTATGTCCGTTTTTCTTTCCACCTTCAATAAACTTCGGCTTCATATGATCCAGCTTATCACGCAGTTTCTTACCCATTGCCTTACGCAAGGCATCCGATTCACCTCGGGTAAAATCGGCAAGCAAACGGGAAAGCAACATCACCTGCTCCTGATATACCGTAATTCCATACGTATCTTTCAAATACTTCTCCATTACCGGAATATCATATTCAATCGGCTTTCTTCCATGCTTACGGTCGATAAAGTCGGGGATATAATCCATCGGTCCCGGACGGTAAAGCGCATTCATGGCAATCAAGTCTTCAAAGGTAGAAGGCTGAAGTTCACGCAAATACTTCTGCATTCCAGCCGATTCAAACTGGAATGTTCCGATGGTGCGTCCCTCACTATACAGACGGTAAGTAGCCGGATCATCAATCGGAATTTCATCTATATTTAAAATAATTCCTTTGCTTTGCTTTATATTTTCCAATGCTTCTTTGATAATGGAAAGGGTTTTAAGACCCAGAAAGTCCATCTTTATCAAACCAGTATCTTCAATTACCGAACCTTCATACTGTGTAACCAGCATTTTCTCGCCCGTTTCCTTATCATCGGCCGTACTAACCGGAACCCAGTCGGTAATATCATCCCGGCAAATAATCGTACCACAAGCATGTACACCCGTATTTCGCACATTGCCTTCAAGCATTTTGGCATATTTAATCGTATCGCGCAACACCGGGTCGGACGATACTTCTGCCGCCTGCAGTTCAGGTACATAAGCTATCGCATTGAGTAAATTCAGCTTTTTATCGGGAATCTTATCCGGAATCAGCTTACACAAGCGGTCTGATTCTGATAAGGGAAGCTTCTGCACACGTGCCACATCCTTTAGTGCCAACTTGGTTGCCATGGTACCATAGGTAATGATATGAGCCACTTTTTCCTGTCCGTACTTTTCCGTAACCCAGTTTAATACCCGTCCACGTCCGTCATCATCAAAGTCCACATCAATATCAGGCAGTGAGATACGGTCAGGATTCAGGAAACGCTCAAACAGCAAGTCATATTTAATGGGGTCAATCTGTGTAATACCCAAACAGTAAGCCACAGCCGAACCGGCAGCCGAACCACGACCGGGACCTACCGAAACATCCAGCTGCTCACGGGCAGCATTAATGAAGTCCTGTACGATAAGGAAGTAACCGGGGAAACCCATTGTCTTCATGATATGAAGCTCAAACTTGATACGTTCCGTCTTTTCTTCATCAAGCACTTCTCCGTATCTGCGGCGCGCTCCATCATAAGCCAGCTTAGCCAGATAATCAGCTTCCAGCTTAATACGGTACAGTTTATCATATCCTCCCAGACGCTCTATCTTGGCATTGGCCGAAGCCTCATCCATCACTACATTGCCATTCTCATCTTGTGTGAATTCATCAAACAAATCTTTTTCAGAAAACTTTTTCCGGTATTCTTCTTCCGTTCCAAAATCTTCCGGAATGGCAAAGGTAGGCATGATCGGAGCATGGTCTATGGAATAAAACTCCACCTGATCACAAATTGCAGCCGTATTGGCCAATGCTTCCGGCACATCCGCAAAGATCTCATTCATTTCCTCACGCGTCTTCATCCACTCCTGCTTAGTATAAAGCATGCGCTTGGGGTCATCCAAATCCTTGCCCGTACTCAAGCAAATCAAACGGTCGTGCGCCTCAGCATTTTCCTCATCCACAAAATGCACATCATTGGTACATACCAGCTTTACATTATATTTCTTGGAATATTCCAGCAATTTCTTATTTACCGCCTCCTGCATGGGGTAAACCTCATGGTTCGCCCGCGGCACCGTAGCTTTATGACGCTGAAGTTCCAGATAAAAATCGTCACCGAACAGGTTTTTATACCATTGTATCGCCTCTTCTGCCTCTTCAAACTGCCCTGCAGTAATACGCCGTGGAATTTCTCCACCCAAACAGGCTGAACAGACAATTAACCCTTCGTGATATTTTTCCAGTTCCACCCGGTCGGTTCGCGGACGCATATAAAACCCTTCAGTCCACCCTTTCGATACCAGCTTAATTAAGTTATGGTATCCTTTCAGATTCTTTGCCAATACCACCAAGTGATAACCACTTTGATCTGGTTTTCCCTCTTTATCTTGCAAGCGGCGGCGAGCTACATACATTTCACAGCCAAAAATCGGCTTAAACAGTTTTTTCTTCGCTGCCTCCAGCTGTTCCTTACATAAAGCAATCTCTTCCTGTGGATTTTCGACCTCTTCCTTGCCGCTTTCCAAAGCTGCAATCCGCTTCTTCAGGTTTTTTATTTCACCATTAGTCCCTCCGTTTTTCTTATTTACATAATTAAAGAACTCCTTGATACCAAACATATCACCATGGTCAGTAACTGCGATTCCCCGCATGCCGTTAGCCATAGCTTTATCTACTAAGCGAGGTATGGAAGCCTGCCCATCTAAAATAGAATACTGAGTATGAACGTGTAAATGAACAAAATCCTGCATGATTGTCTTGTTAAGTGAAAAACGATTCAAAGATACCTCTCCTTTTTTAAATTCCCCAATTTTAATAGCTTTTATTTGCAAGATTTTCAAAATAGATATATTTTTGCGTGATAATTCTATAAGTAAAACTTTGTTATGGCCCAATTGAATAAAATAAAGAAATTAAAGAAAATCAGAATACATCATGAAGGAACTCACATTCTTATTACCAGTGCCATTTTGCTGCTTCTCATTAATGCTGCATTATATTGGGGAATAGAATGCAAGATTCCTTTTTATATCATGGCTACCATCAGTCTTGTTCTCTACTTGCTCATGGTTAACTTTTTCCGTTGCCCGATACGTTTATTTAAAGGAGAGACTAAAAAAACCGTAGTAGCACCAGCTGACGGAAAAATTGTTGTCATAGAAGAGGTAGAAGAGCATGAGTATTTTCATGACCGCCGATTGATGATTTCAATTTTCATGGATATAACGAATGTACATGCCAACTGGTATCCGGTAGACGGAGTAATCAAACACGTAGATCACCATAACGGACGCTTCATGAAAGCCTGGCTGCCGAAAGCCAGTACTGAAAACGAACGTTCTATGGTAGTGATTGAAACTCCGGAAGGACACACAGTGATGGCACGCCAGATTGCCGGAGCTGTGGCACGCCGCATCGTAACCTATGCAGAAAAAGGAGAAGACTGCTACATTGACGAACACATGGGATTCATTAAATTCGGTTCACGTGTAGATGTTTATCTCCCGTTAGGAACTCAGGTATGCGTAACCATGGGACAGAAAACTACCGGAAATGAAACCGTTATAGCCAAACTTAATTAATTATACTCCATCATGGCAAACGCTATTATCCGAAATATACCAAATACCATCACCAGCTGCAACTTGTTTTGCGGTTGCATAGCCAGCTACTGGGCTTTTCAAGGGAATTATAAACTCGCTCTGTTGTTTATCATACTGGGAGCTGTGTTTGATTTCTTCGACGGCATGACTGCAAGACTGCTGCATGTATCATCTCCCATAGGAAAAGAACTTGACTCACTGGCTGATGACGTGACTTTCGGATTGGCTCCTGCTGCCATTGTATTCTCACTGTTCAAGGAAGTACATTATCCAGCATTTTTAGCTCCGATAGCCGATATAATGCCTTATGCTGCTTTTCTGATTGCTGTCTTTTCAGCACTCCGTCTGGCAAAGTTCAATCTTGACGAACGCCAGACCAGTTCGTTCATCGGTATGCCTACTCCGGCAAATGCCCTGTTCTGGGGCTCGCTTACAGTAGGTGCTCAAGACTTCCTGACTTCAACAAGCTTTAATGCTATTTATCTTTTAATTTTAGTAATTATCATGTCGCTGCTGCTAGTGGCAGAATTGCCTATGTTCTCACTTAAGTTTAAGAATCTTTCATGGCAACAGAATAAAGTCAGCTACATCTTCCTTATCGTCAGCATCCCTCTTCTTATCATATTTCAATTAAGCGGGTTTGCTGCCGTTATCTTATGGTACATCGTATTGTCAGTGCTTACCCGTAAAAAGTCTTAAAACAACAGTCGTGGCACGGTTGTTGTTATGTTATTCATGAGTAAGCTTCTCTGTTCATCACTTTTTAAGTTTATGAAGAAAAAGTCTTGACTTGTTTACAGACTTAGAACTAGACGAACTTACCTGCTAACAACTAAAACCCAATACTTATGTTACATATTTTAGGCTTTCTATTTTTCATCGTACTGATTATATTCGTAATTGGTGTGGTTATTTTGGCTAAAATTGTCAGAACTGTTACCCGTGCCGGTCAACGCATGAAAGACGCAGCTTCATCTGCCAGAAATTACTCAAATCAAACCAAGAACACCTCTTCTTCACAACAAACATCCAGTCAGACAAATCAACCGGCATCTTCCCGCAAAAAAATATTCGACAGCGATGAAGGAGAATATGTGGAGTTCGAGGAAATCAAATAAAGTTCAATTCAGAAAAAGCCTGCCCTAACTGAGAAGCTATGCTTGCCACAGCGCTTTTCGCATCACGTCCTAATCGGGGAAGCAGCATATTCTTGTCGCCTTCTTGGGTAATACGCACTGTTCCCATCACATTACCCAAGCAATCATAAAGGTTTACCGACAAGGATTTGGGTTTACGGGCACGCAAGGGAGATAATTGGAGAGTAAGCACATTTCCTTCCAACCGCTTGTCCAAAGCGATGTCGTCGTCTATCAATCCGTCGTACATTTCTTGCCAGAAATTTTCAGGAGTTAATCCTTCTGTAGGACCATCCCAGTCATCCTTGGGCTGCTCCAGATAAAGCGGAATAGGAGAAGTGATATGTACTTTATACATTCCTCCCTCATTAGGAACTTGAAGTTCTGTTACATCCAATGTTACCTGTTCGCCAGTCTGAAGCGTTTCATTTCCAGCTTTTCCGTCATCATCCCAATCAAAGTAACGGGTGAGTTCTTTCACATCCACATCTACGCCCAGATTCTCATAGCGGCTTATCACATTAGCCTTTATATCATCCAACTTCTTTGACAGATACTTGCGGTCGTCTTTCATTTCCTGCTTGGTAGCAGCGGTAAACTTTCCTTCTGCACTAAATTCACTTGACAGTTTCGATAGATATTCCGTGAGTTCAGCCTCACTACGGTCGGCAAGCAGCATCGAAGAAATGGCTATCAGAGCGGCAGATTCGTCTGTTCCCTCGGTGATAGAATAAGAAGAAGCATCAACCTCAGCATAGTCCGACAATCCGAAAGCCGCAAAAAGTTCTTCTTGTGCCTGCTTGTTCGCTTCGGCAAACTTTTCTCCTCCGGCAACCAGTTTCTGAATACGCTGATATATTAACAAATACAATTTGCTAAAACACCGCTAAATTCATCTTTTTTAACGGTAATAAAAAAAGAGATGTGCAGCCTCAAAAGCCACACACCTCTATCTTATTTATTTAATACAGCTTTTCTTCAGAAGAAGGAATTATTTGCGATAGTTCTCCAACTCGTCTGCCTGGAACTTACGGATAAAATTGAAATGTTTTTCTACTTCAGCTTCTGCATAATTTACATATACATTCAGTGACTGAGCAAACAGTTCAGGAGCTTTCGTTGCATCTTGAAGCAGCAAATGACTCATTACATTCACAGCAGCCATTTCATAAAGACGACGCGAAACAAAGTCAAGCAATTCCTGATTTTGTATTTCCTTTACAGCATTGGTACATGCTTCGAACTTACGAGTCATATCTTTGATACGATTCAAGTAACCTTCAAATTCAGAAGCACAAGGTATCAGTTCGTATTCATGCAAAGTAGCTGCATAAGAGCCATTGGTAACATAACGGATGGCAGCTACGGTTTGAAGCTGAGTGGTTCCTTCATAAATGCTGGTGATACGTGCATCACGGTAGATACGCTGACAAGCATATTCCATCATGAAACCTGAACCGCCATGCACCTGAATACAATCGTATGCATTCTGGTTAGCATATTCTGAGTTCATACCTTTTGCCAACGGGGTAAAGCTGTCTGCCAACTTGGCATAACGTTTCTGCTCCTGACGTTCTTCCGGAGTTAATTTGCGTTCACGCGCAATGTCGTCTAATGCCTTATACACATCCACATAACGCGCAGTCTGATACAGCAAAGCACGTCCGGCATCCAGTTTCGCCTTGATAGTAGCCAGCATATCATACACAGCCGGGAACTCAATAATAGCCTTGCCAAACTGTTTACGGTCTTTCGCATAAGCCAACGCCTCGTTATAAGCAGCCTGACTCAAACCTACCGACTGAGCAGCGATACCCAAACGGGCTCCGTTCATCAAGGCCATGACATACTTAATCAAACCCAACTTACGGTCACCGCATAATTCAGCTTTTGCATTCTTGTAAACCAACTCGCAAGTAGGAGAACCATGAATACCCAACTTGTTTTCAATACGGCGTACATCCACGCCTCCGTCGTTTTTATCGTAAATAAACATGGAAAGTCCACGTCCGTCTTTAGTACCTTCTTCCGAGCGAGCTAAAACCAAATGCAAGTGAGCGTCGCCATTGGTAATGAAACGTTTCACTCCATTCAGACGCCAGCAGTTATTAGCCTCATCGAATGTAGCTTTCAGCATTACACTCTGAAGGTCAGATCCGGCATCGGGTTCAGTCAAGTCCATTGACATGGTTTCACCTGCACAAATACGCGGAATGAAACGGCTGTGCTGGTCTTCATTTCCAAATTCATAAAGCGTTTCGATACAATCTTGCAAAGACCAGATGTTACCGAATCCGGCATCAGCTGCTGCTACAATCTCTGCACACATGGTATAAGGAGTAATCGGGAAATTCAAGCCACCGAAACGGCGGGGCATGGTCATACCGTTCAGACCGGCTTTTACCATAGCATCCAAGTTTTGCTTTGTTCCTGAAGCATATTCCACACGACCGTTTGCACAGTGCGGTCCTTCTTCATCCACACCTTCTGCATTTGCCGCAATTATTTCACCGGTAATCTCACCGGTAATCTCCAACACTTTATCATAAGAATCGATGGCATCGGCATAATCCTGCGGTGCATAATCGTATTCGTCTTTATCTCTATAACTGCGTTCTTTCAGTTCGCAGATACGCTCCATCAGCGGATTATTCAGATGGAATTTAAGTTCCGGATGTTCTGTATAAAAATTAGCCATTACTTCGAATTCTTTTTGTAGTACTTAATCATTTTAGGAATCACCTCTTCTACCGTGCCGTTAATCACATAATCAGCTATCGTATTGATAGGCGCATTCGGGTCATTATTTATAGAAATAATAATACCGGCATCCTGCATACCTGCAATATGCTGAATCTGACCAGAAATACCACAAGCAATATATAACTTCGGATGAACAGTCACGCCCGTCTGACCAATCTGACGGTCATGGTCACAGAATCCGGCATCCACCGCAGCACGACTGGCACCTACCTCTGCATGAAGTTCTTTAGCCAACTCAAACAGCATATCGAAGCCTTCCTTACTTCCCATTCCATAACCTCCGGCAACAACTATCGGGGCACCCTTCAAGTTATGTTTGGCTTTTTCTACATGACGGTCGATTACCTTTACTACATAATCGGTTTCAGACACAAACTTAGCTACCTCGTGACGGATTACTTCACCTTGATAATTGGCATCTACGATTTCTTTCTTCATTACTCCTTCACGAACAGTTGCCATCTGCGGGCGGTGTTCCGGGTTAATGATGGTGGCTACGATATTACCTCCGAAAGCCGGACGAATCTGATACAACAGATTTTCATAAGTCACTCCGTTTTTCTTATCTTCATGGCTTCCGATTTCAAGCTGAGTACAGTCGGCTGTCAAACCGCTGGTTAAAGCCGATGACACACGCGGACCAAGGTCACGGCCGATGACCGTAGCACCCATTAAACAAATCTGCGGCTGTTCTGCTTTAAATAAATTGACAAGAATTGAAGTATGGGGAAGTGATGTATAAGGGAATAAACCCGGAGCATCAAATACATGTACACGGTCTACTCCGTAAGGCAATACTTGCTTTTCTACTTCAGCAAGGTCACTTCCGGCACAAATAGCCTCAAGCTGACATCCCAACTGATTGGCTAACTTACGACCCTTGGTTAAAAGTTCGAGACTGACATCGGCAACGTGTTTGCCTTCCATCTCACAATATACAAATACGTTATTCATAGTCTTTATCCGATAGTATGGTTAGCCAATAGTTCAACAATCAAGTTTTCTACCTCTTCATCGCTTCCGGTAATAGTCTTGCTTTCCTTGGCCTGGAAGACAATGTTCTCAATTTTTTTCACCTTAGTAGGAGAGCCCGACAAGCCACACTGCTTGGTATCGCCGTTAACATCGGCTACACTCCATTCTACAATGTTCAGATACGGACGCTTTTCATATAAATCAGCATAAGCCAATGCTTCGCCGTCTTTAGTCAAGGCAGCCTTTTCCTGTCCGCCCAACGCACGTTTATATTTCTGAACCAATTTTGCATTGCGCGGACGGCAAGGAGCCGCACTACCATTTACTGTCAGTACGATAGGGAGCGGAGCCTCTACTGTTTCCACACCTCCGTCGATATGACGTTTCACGCAAATGCGTCCGTCGGTCACATTCAATATTTCTTCTACATAAGTCACCTGAGGCAACCCCAGTTTCTCAGCCACCTGAGGTCCTACCTGAGCTGTATCTCCGTCGATAGCCTGACGTCCGCCTACAATCACATCATACTCACCAATCTTGCGGATGGCTGTAGCCAATGCATATGAAGTAGCCAGCGTGTCAGCTCCGGCAAATGCACGGTCGGTCAGCAAATAACCATTATCTGCTCCTCTGTATAATCCTTCGCGGATAATTTCAGCAGCACGACCGGGACCCATTGTTAAGATGGTAACCGTTGAACCGGGATGTGTGTCTTTCAGTCTGAGTGCCTGTTCCAAGGCGTTCAAGTCTTCCGGATTAAAAATAGCCGGAAGCGCTGCACGGTTAATCGTACCGTCAGCATTCATGGCATCTTTCCCCACATTGCGCGTGTCGGGAACTTGTTTTGCCAAAACTACAATTTTCAAACTCATTAGATTAATATTTTTGGTATTAGTAATTATCTGGTGGCAAATTTAATGAAAGCATTCTTACTACAAAAAGATATAAGAAGAAATTACAGCAAACAAGCCCTCACTGCTTGAATAAGTTCTTCGAATGAGGCTACCGGGTTATCTCCGAATTTATAACGAATTACCCGCTTGCTATCTGAGACAAAGACAGTAGGGACTACTTTACAGGCAAACCGCTCATAAACGGTTTCCTCACAGCCTGCTGCGTATGGAAGGGTAAATCTCTCTGCCTGCCAATACCGGCCTACGTCTTCCGGAGTATCTTTCCAGCTGATACAATAAATACAAACACGTGCATCGCTTTGAAAAGCATCATACAGGCGTTGGATATGGGGCAACTCTTCACGGCAATCGGGACAGGATGTACGAAAAAAAACAAGCACAGACACTTTTCCCTTCAGGTCAGCATCATCCAGCACTGTCCCCTCATTCAAGACAACGGAAAATTCCGGAATTTGCTCTCCTACATCCAGCTTACCAGCCGGCGACGAAGGTTCTCCGTCACGAATACACCCCATATTTAAACAAGCCAGCAAAAATCCCCCCAGTAACATTAATTTATTCATAACAAAGCACATCTTATCAATAACTTAGTAAGAAGTCCAAATGTAACTATTTTCATAACCTTAACAAAGGTAAAACAACAAAATATAGACTTTGCAGCAAACAAAGTTTTTTCTACCTTTGCTCTGCTTGATTTTAACAACTCAGACTTATGGACTACATGACTGACATACACACAATAGCCGAAAAGTTTTTCAACTGGGGCAGCCAACTAGCTCCTTTAATAGGCATTGCCATTGTTTCTTTCTTATGTGCCAAACTCTTCCGGCATCTCATCATTCCCGTGATACATAAAGTAACCTCACGGACTAAAGCTACCTGGGATGACTATCTGTTCAACAAAAAAATGCTCACCAGTATTTGCCGCATCATCCCTCCTATCATATGGTATGCCCTGCTTCCTTTTGCCTTTAATGAAATACCGGTTCTGCTTGTTTTCTTACTGAAAGCATGTCAAATTTATCTGGTTATCACCACCCTTTTACTTATCAACTCTTTTCTGCGCTCACTCTATGATATTTCCATCGAACATGAGTCTTTGCGAAACCGCCCTTTAAAAGGGATTTACCAAATGATAAACCTCGTTGCCATCGGTGTGGGAGCCATCTTGATTGTAAGTATCTTGATAGGAAAAGATGCTACTGCCATCTTCGCCGGATTAGGTGCGTCGGCTGCCGTATTAATGCTGATTTTCAAGGACAGTATTTTAGGACTTGTTGCCGGTGTACAATTATCAGCCAATGATATGCTGCGACCGGGCGATTGGATTTCAATGCCTAAATATGGAGCCGACGGAGACGTAATAGAAGTTTCGCTCACCACGGTAAAAGTAAAAAACTTCGATAAAACCATTACCACCATTCCTCCCTATGCTTTGGTAAGCGATTCTTTTCAAAACTGGAGAGGAATGCGTGAAACAGGAGGACGACGTATCAAACGGTCTGTAAACATTGATATGACCACCATTCATTTCTGCACAGAAGAAGAAAAAAAGAGCTTCATCGAAAAAGGATGGATGAATGAAGAAGAATCTCTGCAGCAAATCACGAATTTCAAAGTCTTCCGGAATTACCTAATGAGCTATCTCCGCCAACATCCGCACACCCATAAAGAACTGATGATTATGGCACGCCAGCTACAACCCACTGCAGAAGGCATTCCTTTGGAAATCTATTGCTTTACGGACACAACCGTATGGGCTGAATATGAACAAATTCAAGCTGAAATCTTTGACCACGTGATTGCCATGACTGCACACTTTGGCTTACGTCTTTTCCAGCGTCCCAGCGGAACAGACATTCAGAATGCAAGACCATGATCGACTCCACACAAAACAGATATAAAAAAAAGCATCCAAGAATAATGTATTCTTGGATGCCTTAATCCTTTGTTGTAGCGGGACCCGGGATTGAACCGGGGACCTCATGATTATGAAACGCATATAACGCATTATCTTCCTGTTTCTTATAATCCTATAACACAGTACATTATACGTTTTTTCAAGAGCGAATATAATATTTATTTTCATCCATAATCATATTGTTTCTTCTATTTTCTCCTCTATTTGTGCAATTCTTGTGCAAATGGGTGTTTTGTGTTATTTTCTTCTATACACCAAGCACGATGTTTGCGTCAATATTGAGTTTTTTACTAATATCACGGGCAACCTTCAAAGTAGGCTCGCAACGGCCGGTCAAATAGTCGCTGACACGTGATGGGCTAACTCCAAGAAGTTCTGAAAGTTTCGCCTGATTAAGTCCCATTTCATACATACGCAACTTTATAACATCTATCAATGAAGGAGACTTTATCGGATAATGTTCATCTTCATACTCCGATACAAGTTCAGACAATAAGTCAAGCTCTATCAAGTTCTTGTCAGTAAGCGGTGTATTGTCGTCAGTCAAAGGCAGAAGTTCTTCAATTCTTTCCATTGCTGCCCTATAAGCTGTTTCATTCTGAATCTTTGCCATACTATATATTTTTTGCATCTATCAAATCATATTCCGCATGAGTACCTATAAATCGAATCAATACCGTTTTTATTGTAAACTTAACAACCACTATCAGACGGTGATTGTTTCCTCTTATATTGAACACATAATGCTGGTTCCCTACACTGTCAACGCTGTTGAACATCTCCTTTATATCAGAAAAACATGTCCACTCTGCTTTTTTCACTTTCTGGAACCAGTCCTCAAGTGCAGTTTCCGCATCAGGGTGTTCTGTATAGTATTCAACGATTTTACTTCTTGCTATGATTCTCATAATCAATTGAGTTTGTACAAATATATATATTATATTTTGAAATACAAAATATTCACCCGAAATTCAGTAGAAATAATATTCTTAATTTAATGAGAGTTCTAAAACGATGCGTTAAAGCAGTTTGAAAATAGCTTTCAAAATCTTTCAACACTCCATTCAACTTATATTTTCCAAAAATAGAGGATATATAGCAGGTAAGCAATTCCGCTTACAATTAAACTATTAGAATATGACTAAATCAGTAATAAACGGAGTTGTTGTATCTGTATTTCTTGATACACGAACGGTAAACAAAAAAGGAACTTATCCTGTAAAAATAAAAGTCTATTTTCAAGGAAAACCAAAGTATTATCCAACAGGAATCTGTATGAGCACTAAAGAAGAGCTTGAAGAGGTTCTTGAAAGTAAGTCGAAAAAGAATATTGAAATACAGTATATAATCCATAAAGAGTTTAACAGGATTTTAAAGAATGTTGATATTCTTGTAGAACGTGGAACTTTCTCATTCAGCAATCTAAATAACATGCTTGGAAAAAATATTGGGGGAACTTTGAATGAAATGATTTCCGCAAAAATTAAAGAGCTTGAGAATGAAGAAAAATTTGGAACTTCCGCATTTTATAAAGGAACTCTTTCGCTGCTCAAACGTTACATGAAACACGATGTTCCTATAAATGAAGTTACAGTTGAATGGCTAAACGGTCTTGAGAAATTCATATTGAAAACAGCAAATCAGACAACTGTAGCGATGAACATGAGAAACATTCGTGCCACTATGAATATAGCTAAACAGGTGGGAGTTATCAGAGAATCAGATTATCCTTTCGGCAGAGGCAAATACCAGATTAAAGAAGGTTCAGGAAAAAAGAAAGCACTCAACAAGAAACAGCTTAAAGCCATTGCTGAATATAGTGATGGAAGCATGACTACTGAATTTTATCGTGATTTATGGCTGTTTATTTATTTCTGCAATGGACTGAATGTCGCTGACTTGATAAGTCTTAAATTCTCAGATATTCAAAACGGTGAAATATCATTTATCAGAAAGAAGACAAAAGACAGAACACGTGATGTAAAACGTATCTATGCAGCGATAACACCTGAAATGTATTCAATAATCAATAAATGGGGGAATGACCCTAAAAAAAGTGTCTATATTTTCCCGTTTTTAAAACCTGGTGACAGTGCGTGGGAACATGAGAAGAAAAAGAAGAATCTCACAAAACTGATAAATAAAAGAATGAAAATGATAGGTGAGAAACTAAATTTGGGAAAGATAACAACCTACGTTGCAAGACATACCTATGCAACTGTATTAAGAAATGAAGGTGTTCCTATTTCAATAATATCACCAATGTTGGGACATAGCAGTGTTACAACAACAGAGATATACCTTGCAGATTTGGAATCTGAATACAGAGCCAAAAATGCAAGCCTATTGAGCTTCTAAAGCCACATATAAGCTCTATACGAGCCATATTTTGATTTTCAGCCCGATACTCCTGATTGCAGAGGAATCGGGCCTTTTCATTGTTAAATTACTGGTACGAGGGATTGAAACATATCTTGAACGGTTAAAGTCATGTTAAAATTTGGAAATCGTTTATATTTTGGAAAAAAAGAGGATATATGTAATGTCTGATGATTCAATGACTAATGAAATTATAAACATCAAATATAAAAGACTTATGACACAGAAGAAAAAGAATCAGAATGAACAAGAAGTGAAAAGCAAAGCCACTAAATCCAAAAGGAAATCAAGTAAGAAAGAAATCAATCTTCAAAAAGTAGATTTATCTGTTCAAGAAGAACCTGTACAGGAAAATCCTATTGATGAGAATATAGAAGATGAAGAATTCACCTTTGCAACTGAAGAAATCCTTGACACTATAAAACCTGATGAAGACTGCGAAGAAGAATGTAATCCTGAATATGATGCAATACTTGCAAAGTTCGACAAGACACTTGAAGAAATTGATGAACGTTTCAAATCAAACGAAGAACTTACAGAAAGATTGCTTAAAGAGCATCAAGAATGTGAATCTTTTGTGGATGAATTTATTAATGAGGAAGATTGACTAAATTTGTAACTGCAACAGTCTCTTTATGAGATGAAACATTTGTAATGTACCTTATTTTTCATAATTTTGTATCGTCATGCAAAACATGACAGACATGTTAGAAATTTAAGGTACACGAAAGTGTTTAACTGATTCTCAGAGATAAAGTCTGGAAAACTAATATTGAACGGGAATAAGTTAGCATCTCTCGCGTCATATCCGTATATGGCGTGGGGAGACTGTTGCTTGTTAGTTCAAGGTTTTACCAGAGCCCGTTACATAATAAGTTAATAGCCCTCACGCTTTCTTTATTTATAAATTTCTTCTTTGGTGGGCTGGGAAGATGTAACAAATTCTGGTATATGAAAAAGTTTTTATTAATGCTTGGTGCGGTAGCTTTTATGACTGCATGTAAAAATGATAGTCCCGGTAATTCTGGACCTGTCAATTATGAAGATGGATATAAATATCTGACAAGTCTTAATGTCAGTGATGCAAAAATGGTTTATCAGAAAACAGCTACAGGAAGAACCAGAGCAAATGGTGAAGAAAATGCCTCTTATTATAAAATCGATTTTAATGGAAAAGAATCAAAACTAATCATTAAAGATTCAATAGGACAAAGTCACGATATTGAAATTGATAAAATCATTAAGATGAGTGATAAAATTCTTCTGATAACCCCCAATAGTGCAGATGTTTTTGATTTGATTCCAAAATCAAATAAAGATGAAAACGGATTAGATATTGTTCATCCAATGCCAGAAGAAGGAGAATATTTATCCCTTGTAGATGTTGAAACAGAAAAGATATACAAATGGCCAAAGGAAATGATTCCACCATACGATATTTTAGATGGAAAATTATTGTCATTAACAGATAATAAAGGTAATATTTACTTTACAACAGGGGATTTCTCATATAATCAAATCTATAAACTTGATATATCTAATTTTACAATTCAATCAATTTTTCAGTTTTATACATACCATTATGGCAATAAAAGTAGAATTTTACCAACTGATAACTCCCGTACATATTGCAAAGAAATATTTTCCGAAACAATATGAAAATGAATCTTGCTGGAATGATGGAGTTATATGTACACCAATGGGAGCAATGAATTCCTTTGACATAAACTCCATTATCGGAGAATGTGAAAAATTGGGATTAAGAAGATTTAGGGAAGAAAACGGAGAAAAAATCATCGGAGATTATTATATAGGTACGCAATTTGGACTTGACGATACATTCCAATATAGGAAAAGCGACTGGATTAGAGTTCATAATGGTGTAGCATGGAATCCATATTTTCCTTATGGGAAAAATATTCCAGAAGAGTTTCCATGTTTCTATGGTGGTTTTTACTATGAATCAAAACAGGTATGGGAAGAATCAAAAACAGCGTTATTATGTTTTAATGACATACTTGATAAGCATAATTTGAAACGGCAGCCCATAAAAGAAGAAAATCTTCTTTCTGAGATAATATCAAGTATTCCGGATAGAACACCTTATGACAGTTTCTTCTATGAACTCTCACAAAGAACACTTGAACATAAATTTATCGAATATCAAAAACATAACAATATCTAACCAATATTTATCATCTTATTCCTGAGAATCATTGTTTCTCATATATCTTCGTACCGGGTAGATGTTTTTTCTTACTATAAGCAGAAACATATCCTTAATCCTAAATGAGGCGGTTTTCGTCTCCCGTATCGAGTTTTTTCCTCTCTCCTATACCCAATATAAGGAAGCAAGAACTTAGTCCAAATATCGTTAAGAAAGAGAAAGTAAATTGAAGAAAAGCAAAGAAAGATATTTTTGAGGTAGTTTTTTCTTACGATTTCATTGATTATCACCATTTTACCTCAACTTTTGTGCAAAATCTGTGCAAGGAGCTATATAAACAAAAAAGACATCTAAGAAATACACCTTCTTAAATGTCTGATAACTAATTTATTATGTTTGGTAGCGGGACCCGGGATTGAACCGGGGACCTCATGATTATGAATCATGCGCTC
>Glacier_p1__coassemble_148_pt1 | contig 94336 bp, 75 predicted proteins | sample Glacier_p1__metabat2_high_PE_021 | metagenome-assembled genome bin Glacier_p1 | reverse complement strand
AGCTCGTTGGGCTCATAACCCAAAGGTCGTCTGTTCGAGTCAGGCCTCCGCAACTCAGAGAGAAGCAGATGCTTCTCTTTTTTTATTCCCTCCTTACATATACCCTAAATAGGGTATTGACCATAATTCATATTCCACTTACCTTTGCCATCAAATCAAAAGCATACGATTATGGCAAATATTAAAACCCAACTTACCGAACTTATAGGCAATACTCCTCTATTAGAACTGAAACGCTTAACCAAAGCCCATAACAGCCAAGCAACCATCATAGCCAAACTGGAGTATTTTAATCCGGGAGGCAGCGTAAAAGACCGCATCGCTCTCGCCATGATTGAAGATGCTGAACAAAAAGGTATCTTAACTCCCGGGGCAACCATCATCGAACCAACCAGCGGAAATACCGGAGTTGGTTTAGCTTGGGTTTCTACCGTTAAAGGCTATAAAACCATTCTGACCATGCCTGAAACCATGAGTCTGGAACGTCAGAACTTACTGAAAGCCATGGGAGCACAATTGGTTCTTACTCCCGGCGACCAAGGTATGAAAGGAGCTATCGAAAAGGCAAACCAGTTACGTGATACTACTCCGGGAGCCGTTATCCTTCAGCAGTTTGAAAATCCCGCCAACCCCGAAGCACATATCCATACCACTGCCGAAGAAATTTGGCGCGACACCGACGGAAAAGTTGATGTTTTCATTGCTGGAGTAGGAACTGGAGGTACCTTAAGCGGCGTAGGAGAAGGACTGAAACGGCATAATCCGAATATAGAGGTTATTGCTGTAGAGCCAGACACTTCAGCTGTACTATCGGGTGACAAACCGGGTATGCATAAGATACAAGGAATCGGAGCCGGATTCATCCCTGAAACTTATCATGCAGATGTAGTAAACCGGGTTATCCGAGTTGCCGATGATGATGCAATTCGTACCGGACGCGAACTTTCATTCAAAGAGGGTCTGCTGGTAGGAATTTCCTCAGGAGCAGCTGCCTTTGCTGCCCTGCAGCTGGCACAACAGCCGGAATATGCTGGAAAAAACATCATAGTACTGCTGCCTGACACTGGTGAACGCTATCTGTCAACCGTGCTTTACGCATTTGAAGAATATCCACTTTAATCGTACATAACAAATACAACTAACATGAAAACAAAAGACTTACACTTCGAGACCCTGCAGCTTCATGCAGGACAGGAACAGGCTGACCCTACAACGGATGCGCGTGCCGTTCCTATCTATCAAACTACATCGTATGTGTTTCACAACTCCGAACACGCAGCAGCACGCTTTGCCCTGCAAGAACCGGGAAATATTTACGGACGTTTAACAAATCCTACCCAAGAGGTACTGGAGAAGCGCATTGCTGCACTCGAAGGAGGCGTGGCTGCTTTAGCAGTTGCTTCCGGGGCAGCTGCCATTGCTTATGCCTTTCAGAACATCACCCGTGCAGGCGACCATATCGTAGCTGCCAAGACCATTTACGGAGGTTCATATAACCTGCTGGCACACACGCTCCCTGCTTCAGGAGTTACAACTACGTTTGTCGAACCGTCGGATGTCTCTAACTTCGAAAGAGCCATACAAGAAAATACAAAACTGATTTTCATTGAAACACTCGGAAATCCGAATTCAAATATCATCGATATCGAAGAGGTGGCACGGATTGCGCACAGCCACAAGATTCCACTCATAGTGGACAATACGTTTGGAACCCCCTACCTGATTCGTCCGGCTGAACATGGCGCAGATATTATTGTCCATTCAGCTACCAAGTTTATCGGAGGTCACGGAACCAGCCTCGGAGGAGTGATTGTAGATACAGGAAAGTTCAACTGGAATGATTCCGGAAAATTCCCTCAACTTACTGAACCCGACCCTTGCTATCACGGAATACGTTTTACCGAAGTAGCAGGAGAAGCGGCCTACGTAACACGTATACGCGCTATCCTTCTCCGTGATACGGGAGCAGCCATCAGTCCGTTTAACGCATTTCTTCTTTTACAAGGACTTGAAACCCTCTCTCTGCGCGTAGAACGCCATGTGGAAAATGCACTCAAAATCGTAAGCTATCTGAACAATCATCCGAAAGTTGAAAGCGTGCATCATCCAGCTCTACCCAATCATCCAGACCACGCACTTTACCTGCGCTACTTCCCTAAGGGAGCTGGATCCATCTTTACCATTGACTTGAAAGGAGGTATCAAAGAGGCACAGCAATTTATTGATAACTTGAAAATATTCTCGTTGCTGGCTAACGTAGCAGATATGAAATCGCTCGCTATTCATCCCGCTACTACCACACACTCACAGCTGAATGCCGAAGAACTGGAAGAGCAGCAAATCAAACCCGGAACGGTTCGACTTTCTATCGGAACCGAGCATATTGATGATTTAATAGCCGATATTGAACAGGCTCTGAATCAGATATAATACTCCATAGAGTCTACAATGCCCGCACGAAGCGCATAACGCACCGCTTCGTGCGCATTGTTTACCTGCAACTTCCTAAATATGTTTTTACGGTGCGTCATCACAGTATAGACACTGAGGAAACGTTCCGCAGCTATTTCCTTGGTGGTTTTTCCCATAGACAGGGATCTCAGGATTTCTTTTTCGGTGAGCGTCAAGGGCTGGATTTCTTTTTCTTGCTTCAAAGGCTGCTTTTCGCTAAGCATGACCGTTGCCCGAGCACAAATAAAAGGCTCCCCATCGGCTGCCCTCTTTAAGCAAGATACAATTTCTTCTAATGAATTGTCTTTCATCAATACACTAAAAGTTGGATTGCTGAAAACCATCTTACGCAAAAAGTTTTCACTCAAGGAATCGCTGAATAATACAAATATAGACTGAGGAAAACGTTCCTTCAAAACAAGCAACTGTTCAGGAGTACAGTCAAACAGGGTATAGTCTATCACTGCCACTGCATCACCATGCAGCAGCAAATGTTCAGCCAGCTGCTGACGATTACTTACCTCGCTGACGTCGGCATAAATTCCAGATACAGCAGCTCGCATTCCATAGCGGGTAATATCCTGATTATCGGCAAGAATCAACTTCTTCATAAATAGTCACCGGATGTACTTGGTTTACCTAAATCAATTTACCTCATTCGCTACAAAGCCGATTCATAAAACTCCAACGGCAAACTGTCCGGGTCTTCGAAAAACAAGAAACGCCGTCCCGTATATTCATCCACCCGTATGGGCTGATGAGAAACTCCCAGCTTTTCCAAATGCAAAGCAGCCTCATCTATATCTGTTACCTCAAAAGCAAGGTGACGCAGACCTGCGGCTTCCGGATAAGACAGCCGCGCTGGTGGTTCGGGAAATGAAAACAGCTCGATTACATAGTCACCATTCAAGGCAAGATCGGTTTTATACGATTGCCGTTCTTCCCGAAAATGCTCAGCTGTCACTTCAAACCCAAGTACTTGGGTATAAAAGTCCAACGAACGTCGGTAATCACTACAGATTATAGCCACATGATGAACATTGCGAATCAGTCCCATAACTTCTTATTCTATAAACAATAACATACTTTTACTTCACAAGCGACAAATAGAGTGAAAGGCGAGAGCAAAGGCAAAAGAAAAATTTGTTTTTCTGATTTGACTATGCCGAGCCGCATCCTATCTTCGTGTGACAAATATACGGAAAGTTTACAAGAAAGCTCCTCTGCCCTACCAGCCAATTTTAATTAAAGAAAAAAACAAATCCATAAAAAAAGTGTGTCAAAGCAATGGTCTTTCATAACCATTATCGTTTGACACACCTTAAATCATGTTTAAATAACTAACCTATATAATGAATGTCCATAAACATTTCAGTTTTTTGACTCCATTGCGGGAATACGAATAACACTCAAAGAATAAGCGGGCATTTCATACGAGAACTTGTCGGAAACCTGCAAGCTACTTTCCACCGGTTTAGCCTCACGATCGGTAGGCTTGCCTGAAAGGACTTTTAATACAGCCTCACTTGAAGGCATATCCGGACAATCTACCGAGGTCTTTACCGGAACCGGAAGAAGGTTTACCAACTTGATAATCAAATCTCCCGTACGGCTGTCACGCACCACAGACGAAGCAATACGCTTCTGTACATCAGCCCTCGGATTATCAATCTTACGGTCGGCAGGCAAATAAGTATCACCTGAATTTTGCCCGTAAAGCAACTGCGCATAATAGCCCACCGTAGGCTTCACCTCCTGATTATTAAAATAAATCAAGTCCGGATTCCACTGGGTATGCCCTTCTTTAGCCAACAACGGAGCATACGAAGTCATTTCCACAATATCCCCGTTCCGTTCCACGGCAGTAAGATATAAGGCTTCTGCCAATGCGGTTTCAATATTGTTAGGCCGACCGGGGAGATGGGCAGCATATTCTCCAAGATACACCTTCGACTTTGAACGGTCATAGCGGTCATAATAGTCTTGATTATTAATAAACCAGCCGGGAGTATTATAATAATGCTCATCAACCATCGGAACATTCAAGCGTGTAGCCAAATCCCATCCTTCCTCATAATCAGTACCTTCATAAAACGGACCGACCGTATCGATTACTGTAATTTCCGGATATTTCTCCTTGACTGCCTTATAAATCATAGTAAAGCGTTCTTCAAACGCATCGGTTATCAAATCTTCGTTTCCTATACCTACATATTTCAAATTAAAAGGCTTAGGATGTCCGGCTTCGGCACGCATCTTAGCCCATTTGTTCTTTTTCGGATCACCGTTGGCATATTCTATCAAATCAAGTACATCTTGTACATATTCATCCATATGCTCCATAGGAATACCTCCTTGCTGACCTCCGCTTACCAGTTTACCATGTTCACATGCCGAGTTCTGACACGGAACGCCTGCAGCCAAGACAGGCAAGGGCTCTGCACCCATATCCTCGCAGAACTGGAAATATTCATGATAACCCAATCCCATAGACTGATGATAGCCCCACAGGTTCTTCATGGGCTTACGGGCTTCCAAAGGACCTATCGAGTTTTTCCAACGATAAATGTTATCCAGTCCGTTACCATGAGCCACACATCCACCGGGAAAGCGCATAAAGCGCGGATGAAGGTCGGCAAGCGTCTGAGCCAAATCGGCACGAAGACCATTCTTTCTGCCCTTAAAGGTATTTTGCGGGAAAAGCGAAATCATATCCAACGCATACTTCCCAGCTTCCTGCGGACATACTTCCAAAGTTGCTTTACCGGCAGAGCTTCCTGCGGTCAGTGTCACTTCCTCTTTCTTCCATTTTTCTGAGGTGACTTTTATTATCCTTGAAACAATCTCTTTACCTTGCTCGTCCTTCAAACAAACTTTTACCTTACCCCCTTTACCTATTGCACGTACAAACAAAGAGAGCGTATATTTATCACCCTTTCGTAAAACAATACCATCAAACCCGGAGTTTACAAATGAAGCTCCCGGTTGCTTTGCATCCAAAACCACATAATGCGGATTATTAGCATGAATCGGATTGGCTGTTGCTATCTCCATAGTGGTTCCTTCCCCTTTCAGGTTCCACGCGTAAGTGGCATGCCAGTCACGACGGTCGTCCGCATTATACTCAAAATCGCGGTTTTGAATCAATTCAGCATAGAGACCTCCATCGGCTCCATAATTTATATCCTCGAAGAAAATACCTATTAACTTATCACTAATTGCTTTAGCCTGCTCAGGACGTATCGTCACATCCATTGATACCGATTGAAGTCCTGCAAAACGGAAAGCATCCTGCTCCGTACGCTCATCGTGAAGCTGTGCCCGGTAAGCCCGGTGATCCACAAACTGAAGTAAACGATTCACGTCACTCCATGCTACTTTTTGCAGCGTTCCGTTTTCTTCCACTCCATTAACAGAGATGGTTTGATTTTGATATTGAGTCCATTCATCGGATACAAACTCAGCAAATTGCGCTTCCGTGAAATACGACTGACGCTTCCAGGTCATTAAATCGGAAGAAGCGGCATGAGCAAACTCTTTCCCGCTTCCGTTTAATTGCCAAATACAATGCCACACCCCTTTTTTATCACGGCGCAATTCCGGTTTCACCATGCGTTTTTCTGCTCCCCAAGCACCATAATCACACTTTACGTAACCATAGCCATTGCCGAGGCTAAACCATTGTGTCTTATCCGGACTCCAAGCAAACTTCAGTCCGCTCCGACCTTCATCGGGAGTAGTGGCATACGAGAACAGATAAACCGAATCTGGCTCATTCATTATTTCATTCAAGTGAGCTGCAGCCGGCAGTGTGAATAAGCAAGCGCCTAATGCAGCTATATATTTCATGTTTTTCATCCTAAAGTATTTTTAGGATTACAAAGAAGGAACCACCCGCTTAATTGTTCCGTCGGCATTAAACTCCATACGGTCAATACATACTTCACGGTGTGTACCCGGTTCTTTTTTCAAGAAGCTCTTATTGATTCGGTGGTAAACAATATACCACTCATCGGTTCCCGGCTTCCGTACAACAGAGTTATGAGCCGGTCCATAAATTTCCTTTTCCGGATCTTGGATAAGCACAATCGGTTCTTTCGCTACTTTTATCTTTCCCAAAGGAGAAGTTGACGTTCCATAAGCCACATGATAGTTAGGTGATCCCGTATCATCGACCGACCACAAGAAATAATACAGCCCATTACGATAAAACACATAAGGAGCTTCACGGTAGTTGAAGTCTTTCAGCGAGCCACCTTTCGGGGTCATTACCTGCAAAGTTTCTTTTTTGATGGAAACCATGTCGGCATTCAGTTCTGCACCTGCCATATAGCCATTTCCCCAATACAAATACGATTTGCCTGATACCGGATCAGTAAACACATCCACATCAATCTGCTGACCTCCTCCTACGGGCGACTCAGTGACGATAGGATATCCCAAGTCGACAAAAGGTCCGGTCGGTGAATCAGCGATAGCTACTCCAATCTGTTTCCCTCCTCCGTTTTTCGGGTTTCCGCTATAATAAAAGAAGTATTTATATTTACCATCAATCAATTTTTCTTCAATAGCCGGTGCCCATGCATTTCCGTTCGCCCAAGCCACCTGAGGAGAGCGCAAATCAAGCATCACTCCTTCACAATTCCATTCAGCCAAATCATTCGAAGAGAATACGGTAAAATACCATCCTCCCCAACCCGGCTGACCATCGGTGGTTGAATAAATGTAATACTTATTAGTTTGATGCGAATAAAGCACTTCCGGATCGGCATGGAAACCGGGAAGAACCGGATTTTTAGGAAGTTCCCCCAACTCTGCAGGTTTTCCCCATTTGTCGGTAATCCGTTTCAACTCAGCACGCGTAATAGGAATGATAGTTCCATGACGAGGATGGAAGTTCATCTTCACCTCGTTATCAATCACTTTAAAATGTTCCAGATCGGTAGTTTCAGTAAACTGATAAGATCCTTTCATATACACATCATACATCAGAATATACTTATCCTGTCCGATAAGCTTAAAGGTTCCTGCGCCTTCAACCGCTTCCTTGGTCTGCTGCTTATAATCGGATTCTTCTACCCATTTCCCAGAAGTAAGCGAACGGGTAGTAGCCACCTTAATACCATTGCCATGTCCTTCAGTTTTATAGAACAAGTGATAAACTCCGTCTTTATAAACAATATCACCATCAATACATGATTTCTTGTTTTCCGGAATAAACAAAGGTTTTGGTTCGCCTTCCAAATCAGTAAAATCAGGGTTAGCATACGCATAATAAATTACATCAGCACCCCCTTCATACTGCATAGACCAATATACCATATATTTACCAGCTTCTTTATCAAAGGTGGTCTGTGGAGCCCATACACGCTTCAGTCTTTCCTGACCCTCATAGCGTTTTTGCATATTAATAATAGAGTGCGACCAGTTTACCAAATCGGTAGATTTCAATAGAACCATCGCACGGTTTGAATCCCAACCATTGCCACACACCATATCGGTTACTACCATATAAAAGGTATTTCCATCTTCACTCCGCAGAATGTGAGGGTCACGCACACCCCCTGTCGAACTGATTACCTTGGAGTCAAGAACAGGCTTATTGTCATTTAATGCCCAATATGAATATCCATCCATGCTTACAGCGTAATGCACAGACTCTTCACTGATATGGTTACCCGTAAAATAAGTAAACAGATAAGCAACATAATCTTTTTCTTCTACTGCGTTAACAGTATTCCACGAAAAGAAAGACAAGAAAAAAAGAAACGAAAATACTTTGTTCTTCATACACTCAATTCATTATGTGTTAACATTTTTACATTGCAAAGATAAATGATTAGTGTATAAGAAACAGTCATAAATCATTCAAAAAAGGTAGAGAAATCAATCAATAAAAAGAAAAACAGCCTTTTTGATTCAAGAAAAAGGGCATTTAGCCAAGAGAAAACCATCTTTTCCTTTCATTTTCTTCTGAAGGCATGTCACAAGAATCTTTTCTATCCATGCTTTACAGAACTGAAATCATTAGTAACGACTTGCCGTCATCATTACTATGCCTTTTCATTGTCACCGCCATGACAAAGCAAATCTCCGGATTTTCTTCTCTTCCCTCAAAAAAGATTTTTGCGAAATTTGCCTGCACCCTACACGTTTTTGCGGTTAACCAACTAGGATGCAAATAGTTAAAGCGTGCAGGACACAGTGCAGGACGGTGTAAGACGCACCGATTGCCTACACGCGTCCCGCACCGCCCTGATATATAACAAAACGATTACTTTTCCGGTTCAGTATAAACCCCTTCACGAGAAAGTTGCTTATCCAAGTTTGCTACGCCCAATGCCATAATAGCTGTAACGGTAGCGGTATGTTTCTGATAGTCCGGAATATTCTTGGTATAGAGGTCACGCTCTGTATGCCAGATTTCATCATAATCAAAATCATATCCTTCTATATCCTCCTCTATAAAACCATAAGTAGGAACTCCCTCTACGGCAAAAGTTTCAGAGTCTACATTTCCCGGTTCAGTAGGACGAGGACGCGGGGAAGCAACAAAAACCTCAAACGGATAATCCGGACGAATCCGCTTAATATCTTTAGCTATTTTCACAAAGTCATCGTACATGGCTTGTGAAACACGAATACCTACAGGAGGTTCCGGACCACCATCGCGGTTAAACATATTCGAAATCTTGGGCAACTGATCGGCATGCGCCTTCACATAGGCTTTTGAACCAACCCACCCAAATTCCTCACCGGAAAATGCAATAAATAAAATCGTACGTTTCGGTTTTGCACCAGAAAGTGCTAACATACGGGCAGCCTCCATCATCGGACCAATACCAGTACCACAATCTATTCCACCCGTCGCCACATCATAGGCATCCAAATGACCACTTACAATCACGTATTCATCGGGGTATTTCGAGCCCTTGATTTCTGCAACGATATTATGATGCTTTACCGGACCCAATTTGAAGTGATTACGAATATCAAATTCAAGCAAAAAGTCTTCACGCCGTTCTTTCACCATCTGGGCAATAATCTCATACTGATGCTCATCCAATTTAATATCCGGCAGTTCCGGAGCATTATCGAAAGTCATCGTATCGAGCATCTTACGGTCGTAAAGCGCACGGATAGGTACACGAGACGATTGAATAAATCCCAATACACCTGCATCTTCCATTTCATGGTAAAACAAAGCCGGGAATTCACGCAAAGGTATCATCTCATTTTTTTCTCCATTCTCCCAGTTACGGCGACGAAGCTCTGCATTCTTTTTCACAATTTCCTGATTCTCTTTCTTCACAGCCTCACGGATAGAATCTCCTTTTGCAGAACGGTCTATAGGCCATCCTTTGTTTGTTCCTGAAATCAAGACCCAAGCCCCTTTCAGGCGATGCTTCATGCGATTGAATTCAGCCTCCGTACGAGGTTCCATCACCACGTGTCCACGCTGTACGCCCTTCGTTCCGGATGTGTATGAAGGAGTGGCAAAATGTAAGACCATCCCTTTATCATGACTGATCAGTTTTCCAAACCAAGGACCGCGGTTAAAGCCTACCTGCAATTCACCGGCTTCTTCGGCACGAGCCTCCAAGCCCCATTTTCTATATTCTCTCAGCATCCACTCACCGGCATTGTTATAGGCATCCGAACCGATAGGACGTCCACCAAAACGATTAGTCAAGATATCCAAGTGATGCATTACCTGGTTATCATTCTGCCCCATTTCAATGATTTTATTCACAACTGATTCTTGTGCAAATAAAGACGATGTTGCCATGCAAGCCAACATCAGACCCGCTAAACAAATGTTTTTCATTTTATCAGTAGTTCTGTTTTTAATTTTATTTCATGCAAAGTAGGGCTTAATATTTGGAAAACCCAAATAAAACAGCAACATTTTTCGGCTATCTCATTTTTAAAGGGATTTATCTCCCCACCTGCCGCTCTCTCCCCAGCATCATATTTTTTCCATAACCCTATTTCCACTGACAAATTTCCATAGAAAGCCAGCGCTTCCTACAGATAACCTTCTTTAGAACAAAAACTTAACCACTATCATTATCGAACTGGAGAAATCAAGCTACCCCCACGCTTCCCAAACCAAAAGAGTAAACAACCTGTTGATAACTTCTTGGAAATTTCTTCCAGAAAGAGGGTGAAAGAATGTAAGAAAATGTCTAATTTTACACCTTTAATCATATATTAAGGTAAAACTTTACTATTTTAAACGCTCATGAACGAAACAGAACCTATTTATCATATCCCTGTTCTTTTGCAGGAAAGCATTCAAGGCATGAATCTTCGTCCGGGAGGAATTTACGCAGACATGACTTTCGGAGGCGGAGGCCATTCAAAGGAAATCCTACGACAAATGGACGCAGAAAGCCGTCTGTTCAGTTTCGATCAAGATGAAGATGCCGAACGCAACATTGTGGATGATTCCCGGTTCACTTTTGTCCGGAGCAACTTCCGCTATCTGCATAACTTCTTGCGCTACTATGGAGTTGACAAAGTAGATGCAATTCTTGCTGATTTAGGGGTTTCTTCCCACCATTTCGACGACAGTGAGCGCGGATTTTCTTTCCGTTTTGACGGAAACCTGGATATGCGCATGAATAAACGTGCCGGAATGACAGCCTCTGAAATCATCAACACCTACGACGAAGAACAGTTGGCAAATCTTTTTTATCTATACGGAGAACTGAAAAACAGCCGTAAGTTAGCTAACGTGCTGGTGAAAGCCCGAAGTGTCAAATCCATCGTTACCATTGGCGACTTTCTGGAAATAGTCAAACCGCTTTACGGAAAGGAACGGGAAAAGAAAGAACTGGCAAAGGTTTTTCAAGCACTCCGCATTGAGGTCAATCAGGAGATGGAAGCTTTAAAAGAAATGCTATATGCTGCAACCGAAGCTTTAAAACCGGGAGGACGACTGGTTATTATCACCTATCACTCCTTAGAAGACCGAATGGTGAAGAATATCATGAAAACGGGAAACATAGAAGGCAAAGCAGAAAAAGATTTTTTCGGCAACATACAGACTCCTTTTAAACTTGTCAACAATAAAGTCATCGTACCTACCGACGAAGAGATACAACGCAATCCACGCTCACGGAGTGCTAAATTGAGAATTGCAGAAAAAAAATAACACACATGGAAAATAAAGAAGACAAGTTACAAGAAGAAACGACCCAGGTTACCCTAAAAAGCATTTTAGGAGGAGACATCCTGGCACATAATTTTTTGAAGCGACAGACCAATCTTCTCATTCTGATTGTTGTGCTGACCATCTTTTACATCAACAACCGATATGAAAGTCAGCGTGAAATCATCGAGATAGACCATCTGAAGAAAGAATTAATTGACACCAAATACGACGCACTGACCATTTCTTCTGAACTGACTGAACGTAGCCGCCAGTCACGAATCGAAGAGTATATATCTGCCGAGGGAACTCCTTTAAAAACTGCGGCTACTCCACCTTATCTGATTAAAGAAGATTAAAAATATGATACCCGGACAAAAAAACAGCATGTATCGCTATACGTTCATCGTATTTCTTATGACACTGGTTGCCATCGCTGTCATTGTCAAAGCCGGTATCATTATGTTTGGCGAACGACAATACTGGACAGATGTGGCCGACCGCTATATCAAAGAAAACGTAGTGGTACATCCTACGCGCGGAAACATTATATCGGCCGATAATAAACTGATGGCAAGCAGTCTGCCGGAATATAAGATTTTCATGGACTTTGTGGCGGTAAGAGAATCGGGCAGAGACTCTGTACTAATGGACTCTCTAACCAAAATCTGCGAAGGGCTCCATCAGATTTTTCCTAATAAAAGTGCTCAGGAGTTCCGCCGTCACATTTTAAAGGGACGACGCTTGAAAAGCAGAAACTACCTTCTTTACCCTAAGCGCATCTCATATATTGAATATAAGGAAGTTAAAAAACTGCCAGTATTCAATTTGAATAAATACAAAGGAGGGTTCCATGAACTGGCTTATAACCAGCGAAAAAAACCATTCGGCTCTTTAGCTGCACGCACCTTGGGGGACATGTTTCCAGATATGACTCTGGGAGCAAAAAACGGACTTGAACTGACCTATGACTCCATTTTAAGAGGAAAAGACGGGATTACGCACCGGCAAAAAGTGATGAACAAATACTTGAACATCGTGGATATGCCGCCCATTGACGGTTGTGATATCGTAACAACTATCGATGTTGGTATTCAAGATATTGCAGAAAAAGCACTGGTAGACCAGCTAACCAACTTAGAAGCAGCCTCAGGAGTAGCTGTCGTAATGGAAGTAGCGACCGGAGAGGTAAAGGCAAACGTCAATATGACACGGGGAAATGACGGACACTATTACGAGATGAGAAATTTATCGGTAAGTAACCTGATGGAACCCGGCTCAACCTTTAAAACAGCCTCCATCATGGTAGCACTCGAAGATAAATACATTACGCCTCATACACTTGTTGACACCAAAAAAGGAATTGTCAACATGCATGGAAGCAACATGAAAGACTGGAACTGGTATAAAGGCGGATATGGGGAAATTGATGTTACACGAATCATGGAGGTTTCTTCCAATATCGGAGTTTCATCCATCATCGACAAATATTACGGAAATAACCCTCAAAGGTTTATTGACGGATTACGCCGCATGAGCATCGATACCCCGCTGAATTTAGGCTTTGTGGGTGAAGCGGTACCGCGCATCAAAGGTCCTAAGGAACGCTATTTTGCCAAAACCACTTTGCCATGGATGAGTATCGGATATGAAACCATGATTCCGCCGATTTATGTCCTAAACTTTTATAATGCCATAGCGAACAATGGAGTTATGGTCAAACCTAAATTTGTGAGGGAGATAGCCAAAGACGGAGAAGTAATAAAAGAGTTCCCCACGGAGATTATCAACCCTAAAATCTGTTCAGACACAACCTTGGCCCAGATACGAACCATCCTCCAGAGAGTCGTGTCGCACGGACTTGCCAAGCCTGCTGGCAGCAAGCAATTCAGCGTATCAGGAAAAACTGGTACGGCACAAATTTCTCAGGGGAAAGCCGGATATAAAGCTGGAGGAACCAGCTATCTGGTCAGTTTTTGCGGATATTTTCCATCGGAAGCTCCTAAATACAGTTGTCTTGTATCCATACAAGGTCCCAAAGGCTCGCCTTCCGGAGGAATACAGGCAGGAAGTGTTTTCAGCCGAATAGCCGAGCGGGTCTATGCCAAACATCTTAATTTAGATTTGGCACAAGCCAAAGACTCAACCTCGGTTTTGATTCCCGACATCAAAAACGGAGATATCATTGAAGCTGCGTACCTCTTACGAGAACTTAATATAAACAGCAATAGTGACAACATCCCGGAACAGCAAAAACCCGTTTGGGGAAAAGCTACGGAAACAGAAGCCTATGCTGAACTAAAAGAGACTAAGCTAAGCGCCAAACATATTCCTAATGTTAAAGGAATGGGAGCGAAAGATGCGGTTTACTTATTAGAAAACCAAGGATTAAGAGTAAGACTCTTAGGAGTTGGAAAAGTCATCTCCCAAAGTATACCTGTAGGCTCGTATGTACATAGAGGACAAACTATTACATTAACGCTAAAATAAATTGATAAAAATGATACTGGAAGAAATTTTAAAAACAGTCCATATCTGCCAGTCGGCAGGGGATCTGCAAAAAGACATCAAAGGCCTTGAAATGGATTCAAGACAGATCAAGCCGGAGTATCTTTTTGTTGCTGTAAAAGGAACACAAACCGACGGACATACATATATTGACAAAGCTATCGCATCGGGAGCAACTGCCATCGTATGCGAAGACCTTCCCGAAAATCTACTCGAACAGGTCACTTATATACAAGTACCCGATTCTGAAGAAGCGGTAGGGAAACTGGCTACAACATTTTATGGTGACCCGACTTCCAAACTCGACCTGGTAGGAGTAACCGGAACCAATGGAAAAACCACCATTGCTACTTTATTATATAATATGTTCCGTCACTTTGGATATAAAGTGGGACTTATCTCTACGGTATGTAACTATATCGACGGAGTGGCCATCCCAACCGACCATACCACTCCCGACCCCATTACCCTCAACCGCTTATTGGGACAAATGGCAGACGAGGGATGCAAATATGCCTTCATGGAAGTAAGCTCACATGCCGTTGCCCAAAAACGGATTGGAGGACTAAAGTTTGCCGGAGGAATCTTCACCAACCTGACCCGTGACCATCTGGATTATCATAAAACGGTAGAGAATTACCTGAAAGCAAAGAAAACCTTTTTCGACAACCTGCCGAAAAATGCATTTGCTTTAACCAATGCCGATGATAAAAACGGCTTCGTCATGGTTCAAAACACCAAGGCAAAGGTTGCTGCCTATTCACTCCGCACCTTGTGCGAGTTTAAAGGAAAAGTGCTTGAAGACGGATTCGAAGGCATGCTGATGGATATCAACAACCGGGAAGTCAATGTACAGTTTATCGGACGCTTTAATGCTTCCAACCTATTAGCTGTTTATGGAGCTGCATGCCTGTTAGGCAAATCAGCCGAAGAGGTACTGATTGCTCTCAGCTTGCTTCGCCCTGTTTCCGGACGGTTTGATGCGCTGCGTTCACCAAAAGGCTATACAGCTATTGTAGATTATGCACATACCCCCGATGCACTGGTCAATGTCTTGAATGCCATTCACGATGTACTGAAAGGACAAGGAAAAGTCATCACAGTGGTAGGAGCCGGAGGAAACCGAGATAAAGGAAAACGGCCGATCATGGCACAAGAGTCTGTCAAGCAAAGCGACCGAGTTATCATCACTTCCGACAATCCCCGCTTTGAAGACCCGCAAGACATTATCAATGATATGCTTGCCGGACTCACCAAAGAGCAATTACAGAAAGTGGTTTCCATAGCCGATCGCAAAGAGGCTATCCGCACTGCTTGTATGCTTGCCTCGACCGGTGACGTTATTCTGATAGCCGGAAAGGGGCATGAGAACTATCAGGAAATTAAAGGAGTTAAACATCACTTCGACGACAAAGAAGTGATAAAAGAAATTTTCAACAACGAACAATAAGGAGGAGCAATGTTATATTACCTGTTTAATTATTTAGAGCAATTTGACTTTCCCGGAGCAGGCATGTTCAGTTACGTGTCATTCCGCTCACTGATGGCTGTCATTCTTGCCCTACTTATTTCAGCCATCTTCGGTGAATATTTTATCAACCACCTTAAGAAAAAACAAATTACAGAAACCCAGCGCGATGCCTCGATTGACCCGTTTAATGTAAACAAAGTAGGCGTTCCCACCATGGGAGGAATCATCATCATTGTGGCTATCCTGATACCTTGTCTGCTTTTAGGCAAGCTACATAATATCTATATGATATTGATGCTGATTACCACAATATGGCTGGGGACATTAGGCTTCTTGGATGATTACATCAAAGTATTCCGCAAGGATAAAGAAGGACTCCACGGCAAATTCAAAATCATCGGACAAGTTGGTCTGGGCTTGATTGTCGGGTTAACGCTTTACCTCAGCCCCAATGTGGTTATCCGCGAGAATGTTGAAATCCAACGGAACGGTGAGATAGTAGAAGTGGTTCACAAAACCCAAGATGAGAAATCAACCAAGACCACTATCCCTTTTTTCAAGAACAACAACCTGGACTATGCTGACTTTGTAGGCTTCTTGGGCGAACACGCACAGAGCGCCGGTTGGATTGTTTTCGTTCTGATTACTATCTTTGTAGTCACTGCTGTTTCAAACGGAGCCAATCTTAACGATGGTATGGATGGAATGGCTGCCGGAAACTCAGCCATCATCGGAGTAACCCTCGGCATTCTGGCTTATGTATCGAGTCATATCGAATATGCCGGCTATTTGAACATCATGTACATACCGGGCAGCGAAGAACTGGTTATCTTTATCTGCGCCTTTATCGGTGCCCTGATTGGTTTCTTATGGTACAACGCCTTCCCGGCACAGGTTTTCATGGGCGATACAGGAAGCTTAACCATAGGCGGTATCATTGCTGTTTTTGCCATTATCATCCACAAAGAACTGCTGATACCTATCCTCTGCGGTGTATTCCTTGTGGAAAACCTGTCGGTTATTTTACAGGTGAAATACTTCCAGCGCGGGAAAAAGAAGGGAGTCAAACAACGCATTTTCAAACGGACTCCGATTCATGACCATTTCCGTACCACACTGGCTCAGCTTGACCCCAACTGCAGCTATATGTTCACTCATCCGGTCAATGTGTTCCATGAATCAAAAATTACCGTCCGTTTCTGGATTGTAACCATCGTATTAGCAGCTATAACGATTATAACTTTAAAGATAAGATAAGAGTCATGACAAAAAGAATTGTCATATTAGGAGCCGGAGAAAGCGGCGCGGGAGCAGCCGTTCTGGCTAAGAAGAAAGGATTCGATACGTTTGTATCAGACATGTCACTGATTAAAGATAAATATAAGGACATGTTAAATGAAAGAAACATTCCGTGGGAAGAAGGAAAACACACGGAAGAGTTGATTCTGAACGCTGACGAGGTTATCAAAAGCCCCGGCATTCCCAATGATGCACCCATCATCGGAAAGCTGAAGGCACAAGGCACCCCCGTCATCTCTGAAATCGAATTTGCCGGACGATACACACAGGCAAAAATGATTTGTATTACGGGAAGCAATGGAAAAACTACCACTACCTCCTTGATTTATCACATCTTTAAAAAAGCCGGACTGAATGTAGGACTGGCAGGAAACATCGGACAGAGTCTTGCCTTCCAAGTAGCTGAATACGATTATGACTATTACATCATCGAACTCAGCAGTTTCCAGCTTGACAATATGTATAAGTTCCATGCCAACATCGCCGTACTGATGAATATCACTCCTGACCATCTTGACCGTTACGACTACAAGATGCAAAACTACGTTGATGCCAAATTCCGCATCATCCAGAACCAGACCGACGATGATGCATTCATTTTCTGGAACGACGACCCGGTTATTCAGAAGGAACTGCATAAATACGGCATTCACGGTCACTATTATCCCTTTGCCGAGAAAAAAGACGAAGGACTTGCCGCATTTGTGGAACAAAACAAAGTTTATTTCACTCAACCCATTGCCTTTAACATGGAACAGGAAGAGTTGGCACTGACCGGTAAACATAATTTATTCAACTCTATGGCAGCGGGAATCTCTGCCAATATCGCCGGCATCCGCAAGGAGTGCATCCGTGAAGCATTAAACGATTTTAAAGGAGTAGAACACCGGTTAGAGAAAGTGGCACGCGTACGCGGAGTAGACTATATCAATGACTCCAAGGCAACCAATGTCAACTCATGCTGGTATGCCCTGCAGAGTATGAAGACCAAAACGGTACTGATTTTGGGAGGCAAAGACAAGGGTAATGACTATAACGAAATAGCCAATCTGGTAAAAGAAAAATGTACCGGACTTATTTTCATGGGGCTACACAACGAGAAGTTACATGAGTTCTTCGATGGCTTCGGTCTCCCTATTGCCGATGTACAAAGCATGAATGATGCAGTTGATGCGGCATATAAGATGGCAAAGAAAGGCGAAACGGTACTTTTAAGCCCATGCTGCGCAAGTTTCGACTTGTTTAAAAGCTACGAAGACCGGGGAGAACAATTCAAACAGTGCGTAAGAAACCTGTAATTCCAACCTAAAAACTTATACGAATGGATTTATTAAAGAACTTACTCAAAGGCGACAAGGCTGTGTGGATTATCTTCCTCCTCCTTTGTCTGGTTTCCATTGTTGAGGTATTCAGTGCTGCCAGCACGCTCTCTTATAAGAGCGGAGACCATCTGGCTCCCATCACCCAGCACTGTGTCATTCTGATGGTAGGTGCCCTCATCGTATATCTGGTTCATAATATTCCATGCCGGCTCTTTCAGTCTTTGCCTTACTTCCTTATTCCCCTGTCATTTACCCTGCTGTTCGTTGTCATGATAATGGGGCTTGTAACAGGCGACCGCGTGAATGGAGCGGCACGATGGATGACATTTTTCGGCATCCAGTTCCAGCCCTCCGAACTGGCAAAGATGGCAGTAGTCATTGTAACGGCCCGGCTGTTGTCTAAGTTTCAAGACGAAAACGGAGCTACCCCCAAAGCCTTCCGATGGATTATGTACTTCACCATTGGGGCTTTTTTCCTCATTGCACCTGAAAACGGGTCTACGGCACTCCTTTTGTTTGGAGTGGTCTTTCTCATGATGATTATCGGAAGGATTCCTTGGAAACTGATTGGCAAGCTCACGGGGGTAGTCACCCTCTTTTTGACGGTGTTTATAAGCATTGTCATCATCATTCCTACCGACAAGCTGGACGATGTACCGCTTATGCACCGTGTAGAAACTTGGCAGAACCGTATCAAAGGCTTTTTTGAAGACAAAGAGGCTATACCTGCAGCTAAATTCGACATCGACAAAGATGCGCAGATAGCTCATGCCAATATCGCAATTGCATCAAGCAATGTCATAGGGAAAATGCCCGGAAACAGTATACAGCGCGACTTCCTTTCACAAGCCTTTTCCGACTTTATCTTTGCCATCATTATCGAAGAGCTCGGACTGGTAGGAGGACTGTTTGTTGCTATTCTTTATATTTGGCTGTTAATGCGAGCCGGAAAGATAGCCCGCAGGTGCGACAAGAGTTTCCCTGCCTATCTTGTCATGGGGATTGCCTTGCTGATTGTTTCACAAGCCTTACTCAACATGATGGTAGCCGTAGGCTTGTTCCCCGTAACCGGTCAGCCGCTTCCCTTAATCAGTAAGGGAGGTACAGCCACTTTGATTAACTGCGCCTACATCGGCATGATTTTGAGCGTAAGCCGCTATGTGAAGGAACAGGAAGAACAACGTCAGAAAGAGGAAGAGGAGAAACAGCGCCTCATCCAGGAAAATGCAGTGGTTGCCTTGCAAAATGCTGCCATGAATCTGATGCAGGAACAGAATACAGCAGCTGCACAGAAAACGGAAGAAAATTAATTCGTACCGTAATAACAAGAGGACAAAAGGAACAATCATAAAATCAGTAAGTTGTTTTCTTTTGCCCTCTTTCTTTTAAGAAAGATTCTTTTTTATAAACGATACAATAAAGTCGTAATCATCGCAGCTCAACACATATTTTTTACCATCTTTTCGTTCTATATAAAAAGTCTGTGAATAATCGCCAACATACGAAAAATAGTTTCCTATTCTTTTTGTGTAATATCGACCGGTAAAGCCAAAAAGACCACCGACCCCACAGGTTCTGACTACAGCTCCATTACTTATATAGACTTCAACATTTTTTATTTCAGAAAACTTGAAAACTTTCTTTCCAATACCTCTATATAATGTAAGTGATTGGTCGGACAGTTCAACAGACATCGGGGCGTATCCATATGAAATGACCAATGTGGCAACAAAAACAGCAAGAAAACCTATTCCTAAGACATAGGGAAATTCGCCTTTTATCATTAAATATAGGAAATACCCTCCAACTCCTAAAAGAAGCGTCGTAACAAGAACAGAAGAAAGAACCAAGGCTTTTTCTTTGTGGACTTTTTTTAATACTTTATCTGTTTGCATTTTGCAGTATATTTACATACACGATTGTTTTACTTCTTCTCCCTAATACGTATCTAAGGCTCTTAAAAGAGTTTAAAGATAAACGCTACTATCCTAAATAGATTTACCTGCCATACCGCAAGTTATTTATAATCAATCGTAAAGATACTATTTTTCACATAATACACCCTATAAATGGGAGATATTTTCACATAATCCGATATAAAAAGGCACTATTTTTCACATAATCCACCAATATTCCACTCACTTTTTCACATTATCCACTCATACAGGCTTCAAAACAAGGCTGCATCCCCACAACGGTTTCTTTGCTTTTTTCCTCCAGATACCTGCTCTCCCGTGAACATTCATTCAAATTGCCCAGAACTAAACTTGAGCGGCAAGGTAATAAAAGCGACTTTTCAAGCTTGTAAAAGATGAAAGTCGAGGGAAAATTCTATAAACAGAAGCACTGTTTGTAAAAACAAAGCCTTTGAATGTACAAACAAAAGCTCTGTTTTTACAGCCAAAGACTCTGTTTTGAATTTGCAGAAAGATAAATTACATTTTATTCCGGAAAAAACAGAGTTTTCATGCCAAGTTAATGTAATTTTATTCTAACCGAAAACCAGTTTTCAGATGGAAGACTGCCCAACGCTTTCCCAGCCAGCGAATCAACCTGTCACCTCGAAAACCAAAAGCCAAAGAACCCAGATACGAGAACAAAAAGCTTTTTCCCGTGACTATTCGGGAGAAAACGAAGGACAAAAAGCCCATACTCACTTAGGCAGATCGAGAAAAATGTAGTATATTTACATCGCATACAATGCACAAAAAACAACTTGTTACCAAGTTCCTTAAATAATTTGACTGCAAGAGAAAGAAGTTACTGACAAAGTAACTAACTTTGCAAAAAACATAATATGGAATCTAATTTACGAATCATCATAAGTGGAGGGGGAACCGGAGGACATATCTTTCCGGCGGTTTCTATAGCCAACGCGCTCAGGGAACAGCACCCTGATATTGAAATTTTATTTGTCGGAGCGGAAGGGCGCATGGAAATGCAGCGCGTTCCCGCTGCCGGATATAAAATCATCGGTCTGCCCGTTGCCGGATTCGACCGCAAGCACCTGCTGAAAAATATCGGAGTACTGATTAAGCTGATGCGCAGCCAGCTGAAGGCCCGGAAAATCATACGCGACTTCAAACCACATGCCGCCGTAGGTGTGGGTGGATATGCCAGCGGACCGACGCTGAAAGTGGCGGGAGGAATGAGAATCCCTACCCTGCTTCAAGAACAGAATTCATACGCAGGAGTAACCAATAAGTTGCTTGCCAAGCAAGCCAAGAAAATCTGTGTGGCATACGAGGGAATGGAACGCTTCTTCGACAAGGAGAAAATCATCCTGACCGGGAACCCAGTACGTCAGAACCTTCTGAATACCACGCTTAGCCGTGAAGAAGCCATCCGCTCGTTCGGTCTCTCACCGGAAAAGAAAACCGTACTGATTGTCGGTGGAAGCCTGGGGGCACGAACCATTAACCACTGCGTGATGCACGGACTGGATAAAATAAAAGAATCGGGGGTACAGTTTATCTGGCAAACCGGAAAGTTTTATATTGACGAAGCACGCGCTGCCGTAAAACAAGCAGGTGAAATGCCGATGCTTCACGTCACCGACTTCATTGCCGACATGGCTGCCGCTTACCGCGCTGCCGATCTGGTTATCAGTCGTGCCGGAGCCGGTTCCATCTCAGAACTCTGCCTGTTAGAAAAACCGGTCATCTTGGTTCCCTCACCGAATGTGGCTGAAGACCATCAAACCAAGAACGCACTGGCTCTGGTCAATAAGGAGGCTGCTCTTTATGTAAAAGACAGCGAGGCAGAAGAAAAGCTGCTCAATCTTGCCATCCAGACCGTAAATGAAGCGGAAACATTAAATCACCTAAGTACGAACATCGCCAAGCTGGCTTTCAAGGATTCGGCAAACATCATTGCCAACGAAGTCTATAAGCTGGCTTTAAACTATAAGAAAGAACATGAACATTAACACGATAAAAGCTGTTTATTTCATCGGAGCCGGAGGTATCGGCATGAGCGCACTGGTGCGCTACTTTCTTTCAAAAGGAAAAAAAGTGGGTGGATACGACCGCACTCCCAGTGAACTGACCGAAAAACTGAAAGAAGAAGGAGCCGACATTCATTATGAAGAAAACACGGACCTGATTCCTGCTGATTTCCGGGAGGCAACAACCACTCTCGTGGTCTATACGCCTGCCATCCCGGCTGAACATAAAGAATTGATTTATTTCAGAAACAACGGATTTGAAATACAAAAGCGTGCTCAGGTATTGGGCATGCTTACCCGCACGGAAAAGGGTATGTGTGTAGCCGGAACGCATGGCAAAACCACGACATCAACGATGGCTGCCCACCTGCTCCACCAGTCGCACATGAAATGCAATGCCTTTCTTGGAGGCATTTCAAAGAACTATGGCACTAACCTGCTGCTCGATGAAGAAAGCCCGTATGTGGTAATTGAAGCCGATGAGTTCGACCGTTCCTTTCACTGGCTCACGCCCTATGCCACGGTCATTACGGCGGTTGACTCCGACCATCTGGATATCTATGGAACCCGTGAAGCTTATCTGGAAAGTTTCCGTAAATATACCTCACTGATCCGTCCGGACGGCTACTTGATTATCAAGAAAGGACTGGAGCTTGTGCCCGACGTACAGCCGGGAGTTACCATTTATACTTACTCCACAGAGGAAGGAGACTTTCATGCCGAAAACATCCGCATAGCCAACGGAGAAATCTGCTTTGACTATGTCTCTCCGCTGGGAAATATTCAAGACATACAGCTGGGCGTTCCTGTGTATGTGAATATTGAGAACGGAGTGGCAGCCATGGCACTGGCTCAAATCGGAGGAGCTGATGCCGAAGAAATACGCAAGGCTATGGCAAGCTTTAACGGTGTAGACCGGCGTTTCGACTTCAAGCTGAAAACCGACCGCATGGTGTTCTTAAGTGATTATGCTCACCACCCGGCTGAAATCAAGCAAAGCGTATCATCCATTCGGACACTTTATCCGGATAAGAAAATTACAGCTGTGTTTCAGCCGCACCTTTACACCCGCACCCGCGACTTCTACAAGGAGTTTGCCGACAGCCTGTCTCTGCTTGACGAAGTGATTTTGCTTGATATCTATCCGGCACGCGAACTTCCCATACCGGGAGTAAGCAGTCAGCTTATTTATGACCACCTTCGTCCGGGTATCCAGAAGAGCCTCTGCAAGAAAGAAGACCTGATGAACGTGCTTGCCGGAAAAACACTGGAAGTGCTCATCACGCTGGGAGCAGGAGATATAGAAAACTATGTTCCACAGATTTACGAAATGCTTAAAGACAAATGATTAAACGGATTTTCATACTCAGTATTTTGATTGTGTTCGCAGCCTATCTGGTTGTGGCAGTCACTGCGCTTAACGGCAAGCCCAAAGACGTGGCTTGCACGGGTATGGAATTATCGATTGAAGACGATATCAATTACGGATTTATCGACTCGGTTGAAATCGGGAAAATCTTAAAAAAGAAGGGAGTTAATCCTAAAGGAAAACGTCTGGGCGACATCAATGTGCGTGAACTTGAAACCGTTCTTTCCCAAAACCCGTTTATCCGTGAGGCTGAGTGCTATATCACCTCGGGAGGAAAAATCGGGATTGATATTTACCAGCGCATTCCGCTCATGCGCATCATGAGCAGTAACGGAGACGACTATTACATCGATCATGAAGGAAAAATTATGTCCGTACTCGGAAAATCTGTACATGTGGCTATCGCCACCGGATTCATTGACCGTAAATTCGCACAAAACAAATTATATGAACTGGGGAAATTTATCCAAAACGACCCATTCTGGAAAGCACAGGTGGAACAAATCAATGTAACGACCAAACAGGAGTTCGAAATTGTTCCTCGTGTAGGCGACCATATTCTTTTTTTAGGGAAAGGTGGTGATTATCAAGAAAAATTCCGTAAATTGCGAATCTTTTATAACGAGGCACTGAATCAAGTAGGCTGGAACAAGTACGAACGCATCAGTATAGAGTTTAACAATCAGATAATTTGTACAAAAAAGGAAAAGTAAGATATGGCAGTAACAGATTTTATAGCAGCAATTGAACTGGGATCGACTGAGATTTCAGGCATTGCAGGAAAAAAGAATTCAGACGGAAGCATCCAAATCCTCGCTTATGCCAGCGAGCGTTCATCGGACTGCATCAAAAAGGGAACCATCTATAATCTGGACAAAACCGGACAATGCCTTACTTCAATCATTCAGAAAATGGAAAGCCAGCTACAGGCATCCATCAAAAAAATATATGTCGGCATCGGCGGACAGTCACTCCGCTCCATCCGGCACAATGAGGAAAAAACATTAGGAGAAGATACGAAAATCTCGCAGGCTCTGATTGACTCGCTGATGCAAGCCAATAAAGAGCTTCCGTTGGTTAATCAGGAAATTCTGGCTGTGGAACCGCAAGAGTACAAGGTGGGGAACAATCTGCAGACTGAACCGGTAGGGATTTCTGCCGACTTCATCGAAGGACGTTACTTGAATATCGTTGCCCGCCCTACACTAAGAGGCAATTTGCGCCAATGTTTCCGCCAAACTGGCTATGAAGTAGCCGACTATCTCCTTTCTCCTTTAGTTACTGCCGATGTGATACTTACCGAAGGCGAAAAACGTTCGGGATGCGCACTCATTGATATGGGAGCAGACACTACTACGGTTTCAGTATATAAGAACAACATCCTCCGCCATCTGGCTGTAATTCCGTTGGGAGGCAGAAATATTACCAAAGACATCTGCGACCTGCAAATAGAAGAAGAGGAAGCTGAACTGCTGAAGCTGACCTACGGTTCGGCATACACTGAGCCCGAGGAAAACGAAGAAGACAAGGAACAGAAATACAGCCTCAACGGAAAAGTCAACGTACCGGCATCTAAGCTGGCTGATATTATCGAAGCACGTGTCTACGAAATAATTGCCAATGTAAGCAACCAGATTGTGGAATCGAAATACGATGACAAACTGCTTGCCGGACTGATTCTTACCGGGGGTGCAGCCAATATGCCTAATATAGAGAAGGCTTTCAGCCGAATCACTAAAATAGACAAGATACGTATTGCACGGAACGAAGAAATCACACTGAACGGAAGCATTGAAATTCCTCAAGACGGTACGCACAATACCTTGATTGGCTTGCTGGCTGCCGGCAAAGAAAACTGCTGTAAGGTAGATACGCTGAAACCGCGCGATATGTTTGCCGAACAGCAAGAAAAAGAAGAGCAGGAGAAATTAGCCAAACAACAGCAGGAAGAGCAAAAACAAAAAGAAGCAGAACTGAAAAACAAGCAACGGGTGGAAGCAATCTTGCGCGACAAGGAGCGTCAAGAGGAAGAACGGAAACAAAAACGCCTCAACGACTGTGACACTTATCTTGCCGAAGCAAGAGATTTTCTGAAAAATCAATCGTTCGGTCCAGCAAAAGCAAAATTGGATGCAGCACGCAACATGCGCATAGCAGAAAAAACGGAGGAAATCAACCAGCTGGAAGAACTGATTAAATCAGAACAACAAAAGCATAGTTGGACTGGAAAGCTCAAGGCTATATTCGGAAAGCTTTCCGATGAAGCCATGTCTTGAGAATAAATAAACAAAGTATTTACCGCATAATAGATAAAATAATGATGTCTGACGAAATAACAATGCCTTTCACTTTTCCGAAAGACGCACCTCATATCATCAAAGTAATCGGTGTAGGCGGTGGCGGCGGAAACGCTGTCAACCACATGTACAAAGAAGGAATACACGACGTAACATTTGTAGTTTGTAATACGGATAATCAAGCACTCGACCAGTCGCCCGTTCCCATTAAACTGCAGTTAGGAAGCGAAGGACTGGGAGCCGGCAACCGTCCGGAAAGAGCCAAACGAGCAGCTGAAGATACGATTGAGGGTATTAAAAGCATGCTGAACGACGGATGTAAGATGGTATTCATCACCGCCGGGATGGGTGGAGGAACCGGAACCGGTGCAGCACCTATCATTGCAAAAACAGCCAAGGATATGGGCATACTGACTGTAGGTATTGTCACCATTCCTTTCCTGTTTGAAGGAGCGAAAAAGATTGACCAAGCTCTGGACGGTGTGGAAGAAATAAGCAAGCATGTAGATGCACTGTTGGTTATCAATAACGAACGCCTGCGTGATGTGTATTCCGACTTCAGTGTACTCGATGCCTTTGCCAAGGCAGATGATACCCTTTCGATTGCAGCGAAAAGTATCGCAGAAATCATTACCATCCGAGGTAAAATCAACCTCGACTTCAATGATGTGAAAACTGTATTGAAAGACGGAGGTGTAGCGATTATGAGTACAGGATACGGAGAAGGAGAAGGCCGTGTAACACAAGCCATCAACGACGCACTTCACTCTCCGCTGCTCAATAACAACGATATCTTCAACTCCAAACGAATCTTATTCAACATTTCGTACAGTCCCAACAACGATTTGATGATGGAAGAAATGAACGAACTGCATGAGTTCATGAGCCGTTTCGGAGAAGATGTGGAAACCAAATGGGGACTTTATATTGATGAAGCCTTAGAAAAGAAGGTGAAATTCACCATCCTTGCTACCGGATTCGGAGTAAGAGACGTACCCGGAATGGAAGCGCGTATTACTGCTGAACAGCAGAAACAGCAGGAAAAAATGCAAGAGGAAGCGGAAAAGAAAGCCATTCTCCGTGATAAGTACTATGGTACGAACAGCAGCAAGCGTAGAAACCAGAATTTCCTAAGACGTATCTACACGTTCAGCCAGGAAGACTTAGACAATGATGATATCATCAGCATGGTTGATACCACTCCTACCTATAAGCGAAGCAGAACGGAACTGGAGGAAATCCAGTCGAAAGCTGCGCACAGAGACTCCTTGGAGGCCAAAACAGAGAATGGTGATGCCAACATGACCATTACTTTCTAACAGAGAATATTCTTTCGTTGGCAAAGTTTCAGAGAATGAAGCCCCACTAAAGATAGGGCGATAAAGAAAGCTTAGCCAGCGAAAGAACAGACAAACTCAAAAGTTCAAAAACTTAAGAACTTATAAATTTATAAACTTAAAAACTCAAACGATATGGACTTATTTGAACAAATCAGCAATGATATTAAAGAAGCCATGAAGGCGAAAGATAAAGTAAGACTCGAAACCTTACGTAACATCAAAAAATGTTTTCTTGAAGCAAAAACCGCTCCGGGAGCCAACGATACGCTGACCGATGATGCCGCACTGAAAATCATGCAGAAACTTGTAAAACAAGGAAAAGACTCTGCTGCTGTATACGAAGGTCAAGGACGTGCAGACCTTGCCGGAGAAGAGATGGCACAAGTTCATGTTATCGAAGCTTACCTGCCCAAACAGCTGTCAGCTGAAGAACTGAAAGTGAAACTGAAAGAAATCATTGCACGCACCGGTGCTACCAGTGGAAAGGATATGGGTAAAGTAATGGGAGTGGCTTCAAAAGAACTGGCTGGACTGGCTGAAGGTCGTGCCATCTCTGCCAAAGTGAAAGAATTGTTAGGATAATCCAATTTCTGAACCGGTCACATCCGAACGACATAAAAGCGTCAAGACTTTATGAAAAGTCTTGACGCTTTTTATTCACCTAAGCTACGCAAAAGCCACTTTCTTTGATTGGCAAGGTTTCACACTATACCTTGCTGTTCCGGAAGGTAAGCTTACGAGTCTTAAATGGCTTCACTCCCTACCTCGACAATTATTCTTGCCGAAGGTTCTCCGTGGGATTCCTTCTTGCAGCCTGTAAAACGAGGCAAGAGGCAAGCAGCAACACCACCATCAGCACAAGCATCGCACAGCCAAGGAAAAACATACCGGTCAATTCTATCTTTACAGCAAAGAGCTCCAAAAACGAAAGACTAATCTTCCATGCCACCAGCATTCCTGCTACAACAGCCGGAAGGGCTACTTTCAGCAAGTCAAACAAAAAGATACGCTGTACATCTATCACACGGGCTCCATGAATCATACGCACCGCAATCTCGGAACACCGCCGTGATACTTCATCGCGCACATATGCCATCAAGCCAATCAAAGCAATGAGCAAGATACAGACTCCGGCAAAAAAGACACTGTTGCGTACATGCAGCACCGGATTGTAAATATTTCCTATCTCCATAGCCAGACTATACACCGGAGGGGTTTGTGAAGGCATGGTTTGAGAAACAATCTCCTGCATCTCTTTCAGTTTACCGGCATCCAGTTTATTCAAACGGATATAAAGAATATATGAAGGAGAAGGAGAATAAAACATGACGGTGGGACGCTCGTCATAATCTTCTGCAAACTGAGAACCCAAAGAGATATTCTCATATACGCCACAAATGGTAAGCGTTCCCTTATGCTCCGTCACATGAATCTGCTTACCGATAGCAGAGCCTTCCCATCCCGCCAGCGTACGCATCCGCTCCACAAAACCGCGGCTCACCATGACCTGCTGACTCAAGGTGTCTTGCAAAGCAGGATTAAACACCTCTCCTTCTAAAACGGGAATGCTGAACGTACGATGATAATCCGGACCGACCTGATACATATCGGCAATGTTCATATACTCTTCATCCGTAGCCGGATTATACACATTGTTGCCGCTACACCGTGAATACATTTCCTGATAACCCCACGTCACATCAACTACATCCGGATGTTTCTTCAATTCCTGCACACAGCGTTCACGCTCTTCAGCTGTTGTACCTCGAAGCGAAGTATAGACCATATCCTGATATTCAAATCCTAAATCAAAATGGGTCAGCTTCTGATATTGCAGGCTTACCACGGTCAGCAGCGAAACAAACAAAGAAGTCAGGAGAAACTGAACGAAGAGCAGACCTAACTTCCACTGACGCTTGCTTTCCGAGTACCGCCGATAGGCATACGTCACCGGAATACGCGTATACAGATAGCCCGGAACGAATCCGCAGAGCCCCATGACCAGACAGGTTACAGCCAAACAAATACCCAGCGTGCGCAGTGGAAAAAGAGAAGCCAAACTGTGACCGATCTGTTCTTGCAGGAAATCTTGCAGTCCGAAAATAATCAGAACAGCCAGCACAAGAGCCAGCAAGCCATGAAGCACCGACTCCGAAAGAATCATCCGATAGATATGCGCATCGGTTGCTCCATAACAGCGATAGGTTGCTATTCCCTTGGCTCGGTTAACCATCGACGAGATGGTCAGCAGCACATAGTTGAGTATGGCTACCACCATCACGATAATGGCAAAAATCAGAAACACAATATTCATGGTCCGGTTATAATCGGAAGCAGCAAAGATTGCAGCTACCGGCTGCAGCTGCAACTGAAACTCGGTACCCGTTCCTTTAATTTTCTCGTTTACATGCATATCCAGCATACGTTGGATGCCTGCCTGCAAACGCTCCGGCTTGGCTCCGGCATGCAAACGAACGTATCCACTGTAGCGGTCATTGCCCAACCAGTTATCACGTCCGTCATAAGCAACCTGCCCGATAGTGGGCATAGCCACCAGTACATCCATTTGGGGAAGATGCGTATTCTCGGGAAAATCTTCGAACACCCCTACCACAGTTACTTGAAACGATGGATACTCCTTCCATGACAGTTTCTTTCCCAAGACATCTTCTCCCAATACCTGCATGAGCTTTTGAGAAATATAGACATTACCGGTCTTTTCCAGTCCGGTATGCGTATCTTCACCCAACAAAAGTTTTCTCGGGAAGACATCGAAAAACGAACTGTCGCACAGATAAGCATTGCCCGTTATCTCACGCTGGTCTTCCGTTACCAACTTCATCGCTCTGCTCAGGATCGTGTAACGGGTAGCAACTTCCACTTCCGGACAATAGCTTTTCATTCCCGGAGCAATTGCCCCCGGTACAGAAGCATGCATCCGCCAGTCAGACCCTTTTTGCTTATACATGTCTTGTATGCGATACGTATCTTCCAAACGGGGGATAAAGTTATCATACGAACGTTCAAAGATTACTTCGGCAAGCATAATCAAACCAAGGGCAAGTCCCGCTCCCAAGCAAAGTATTTTTACCAAATTGGCGTCTCCCTTGCGGAAAAGGGAATATAAAGCTCTTTTCATATAATCCGTCTTTAAATCTATTCAACAAACAGAGCAGACAACAAGGTCTCAGGTAGCAAGTTGACAAAGTTTTACTTCCTCGTCAACTTGCCGCCTTACCGCCTCAAAAGCCCATTACTCCTAAAGAATTTACATTTCAGCAATCGAGGAGACAATCTGTCCGTCGAACAAATTGATTACCCGTCCGGCAAACCCGGCATCACGCTGACTGTGAGTTACCATCACAATGGTAGTCCCCTCTCGGTTCAGTTCTGTAAGCAATTCCATCACTTCCTGTCCGTTTTTTGAATCGAGGTTACCGGTAGGCTCATCCGCCAGAATGATTTTCGGGTCGGAAACAACGGCTCGGGCTATGGCAACACGTTGCTGCTGACCTCCTGAGAGTTGTTGCGGATAATGTTTTGCACGATGGCTGATGTTCATTCGCTTCATGATTTCTGTCACTTTCCGTTTGCGCTCTTCAGCCGGGATACCTAAATAAGTCAGCGGAAGTTCGATGTTTTCGAACACATTCAGTTCATCTATCAAGTTAAAGCTTTGAAATACAAAACCGATGGTTCCCTTACGTACATTGGTGCGTTCTTTTTCTTTCAGATGCCCCACTTCCTGATCGCCCAGGTAATAGTTGCCTTCGGTAGGATTATCCAGCAGACCGAGAATATTCAGCAAGGTAGATTTACCACAGCCAGAGGGTCCCATGATGGCTACAAATTCTTTATCGCGCACTTCCAGGTTTACTTTGTTGAGTGCAATGGTTTCGACTTCAGTGGTACGAAAAGTTTTCGAAAGGTTTTCAATCTTAATCATATGGGTTGAGTTTTTAAGTTTGTTAGTTTTTAAGTTTATGAGTTCTTATGTTTATGAGTTCTTATGTTCTTCTGTCTAAAAAATAAGAAGTTTATTCTGACTTGATACTGTCTATCGGGTTACGAGTTGCTGTACGGTAACTCTGCAAAGTAATGACAACCGATGTCATCAAGATAATTATCAGGAATGCCCCCAAGAAAGCCCAGGGCGTGATAGCAATTCGGTGAGGGAAGCTTTCCAACCACTCATGAACCACATACCATGCAAAAGGAGCTGCTACTGCCGAACAAACAACGACCAATCTCAGATAAGAGCGGTTAAACATCCAGAGTATCTGACTGATGGTAGCCCCATACACCTTGCGCAAAGCAATTTCCTTACTGCGGTGTTCAGCCTCAAAAATAACCAAGCCGAAAACACCCACTAAAGAAATAAGGATGGCAAGGAGGCTGAGCAAAGTCACCATGTATTGCTGTCCGGTTTCTTTCTGATAAAGCGAAGCATAAACTTGGTCGAAGAAACGGATATCCACCGGATAACCGGTAAAGTTTTCTTCAATAGATTCCCGGATATGTGCCAAAGCCACATCCATATCACTGCCAGCCTTCACCCGAATATAGGCATAAGGAAGCTGACGTCCGTCATAAACCGGATTGGCAATAAAGACAAAGGTTGACTGTCCTTCATTGCGCAAGGAAGTGAGCTGAAGGTTATTTACATAGCCCACGACAGTTGCCTTTGTATCCCAATTCTCAAAATTGAATACCTCTCCAACCGGAATATTCAGTTTTTCTTTGGCATCGTAAGTGGCTATAAAGTTCAAATGGTCGGACCGGATGGAGTCATTAGGCAGAAAATCTCTTCCGTCGCGCACCTCCATCCCCATAGTCCGGCAGAAATTCGGAGTTACCGGAATCAGGAACATATCAATTTCTTGATCATGATAATCTAATTGATACGTACTATATACATTTCTTCCTCCCAAATCAATACCGGCATAAGCTACCTCCTCAATATCGGGATAACTTTTCAGCTGTTGCTCAAAGCTCCGGTACATTGAATCGTCTATCGGCACATTAGGCAGATAAGCCATCACCAGGCGGTCGCGCTCCACGCCCAATTCATACTGACGCATGTAGCGGTTCTGCAAATAGATAAAGCAGGATGTCACAATCAATATAAAAGACACAACGTATTGCAGGCTGATCAGCAACGTACGAAGTTGCTTGCCCTTTCCGGAAAGAGCATAGTTTCCTTTCAGCATCAGGGCAGGTGGAAAAGAAGTCATGTAGTATGCCGGATAGAGTCCGGCAAGCACCCCCACAAGCAAGGCAAGCAGTCCGCTAACCAGTACCGGTTTCCAATACATCGTCAATGAAGGCGTAAAGTCAAGAAAGTTCAGATACCCTGTCCGGTTCAATCCCCACACCAGCAACAAGCCCAAAAGCCAGGAAAGGGAAACAATACAGACCGACTCACCTACCAAACCGATGCGTAAAGCGTTGACCGAACTGCCCAAAACCTTCTGCGTATTGATGCTGCGAATGCGCATTGGTGTAAGTGCTGTACTAAAGTTAATCAGATTGACACTCGCTATCAAGATAATCAGGAAAGCAAGAGTGATCAACAGGTAAATATGCTGCCGGTTACCCGTCTTAAAGAAATCATTCTCAGGCAAGTTATAATAAAGGTCTGTAATGGGAATCACATAAGCGACAACAGCCATACCGGATGAACTTTTCATACGTTCATTCGCACCCGACTGGGCGATTTGCCTGTTTACCTCCTCGGGGGTTACTCCCGGTTTCAAGCGCAGAAAAGCAAAGTAGTTCCACGAAGTCCAATGTCCTTTCTGGTAATCGTTCATACGAACCAGCAATGGATTCGCAGCAAACTGGGAGTTCTCCGGAAAATCCTTATAGACACCACATATACGGAAACGAACTTGATCTTCATCGATCAGCACACTCTTTCCTTTACGATACAGATAAGAGCCAACGGCATTCCCGTCAGGAAAAAGTTTCTTGGCCTTGCTTTCCGGTATCAGCATCCCGTCGGGCGCATCCATTCCGTCGGCACTACCTGCCACAAACTCCATTCCTACCGTTTGGACAAAGCTCTTATAAATACCATAAGGTTCTTCCTTGAAATAAACCGGGTTTTCAGGATCTAAGTAAAAAGAAACATCAAACCAGCTCCGGGCATAAATGCTTCCGCACTCCACACCGGGAGTCTGCTCGATTACATGATCCACCAACCCACGCGGCAATACCATAAAAGCTTTATATTCCTCATCAAGGTCAAAAGCTAACATAGTTACTCGGTCGGCTTCGGGATAACAGGTATCAAAGCTGCGTTCGTAACCCACCTTCATCATAATGAGAATGAAAGCTGTAAAAGCAACCGAAAGCCCCAATAAATTCAGGTTCGAGGCCATGCGGAAGCGCCGGAGGGTATAAAAAAGATTGCGTAAAATAGTATTCATATTGCTTTTTTCAGTATTTGCTTCTACTGAAAGAAAGCAAATGCCGTGCCAAACAAATAAACCACTGATTTACAAACCAATTACAAAACAGAAGATACGGTATAGTGTCAAGAAATTAGACACCGGGTGTATAATTTTTAGACAAACATCAAGCTTTTCTTCCTTTAATCAGCACTTTTTCTCCGTCTGCCAACGTGGTAGCAAAGAGATACAGTTCTCCTCCTTCTTTCAACTTCAGCTTTTTCCGAAGCTCAGCTACAGAAGCAGGGAAATTACGCACCGTAAGATTCGCTTTCTCAACTCCCTTCAGGAAATCCCTGATTTCCTTCTTCCCGAAACCGGAAACACCCTCTACCCGGAACCGCCGTCCCGGAAAGTCAATCGCCTCCGCTGAAGTATAAAGATGGCTGTTTGTATGCAGCTTCTTTACACCATAGTATTGGGTAAGCAGACGGTATGCTCCGGCTTTCAGCAAAGCTGCACCCGGCTCGTAAAGATAAGCCTCAACCGATTCAGCTAACGGACAAACTGCCTCCCGCTCCTCCTTATAGGTAAAGTCAAAATGCTGGGATGCTGAGTTATTAACAACCTGTTCACAACTCATAATCACCTCACCGGCAGCCCGTTCCACCTCATCTGGCTCTTTTCGGAGTATCAAAACCAACTCCTTACATTCGTTATGAACAGCCACCACATGAATGCGGCGCACATACTTCAAGTCGCGCAAGGCGGAAGCAATGTCAAGCATCGGAGAAAGCTTAATCATCACCATACGTCCCTTTTCCACCAAAAGCGATTCGAGGGCACAAACATCCGGTTCGCAATCGGCTATGGCAACCGTCTTTCCTCCGTGACTGTCGCGCCGGGCAGGGTCAAGAAACAGACAATCCACCGGCTCCATGTCGCGCAGATACTCTACTCCATCGGCATGACAGATGCGGATATGATTCAAGCCCAGCAAAGGAAAGTTATGTTCCGCCAAGCGGCAAAGCACTTCCTGCCGTTCCACATACTCTACACTACGGAAATTTCGGGCAATAAACGAACAGTCCACCCCAAAGCCCGCGGTCAGATCAGCAAAGGTTTCTCCCTTGACAAGTGAAGCTTTATAACGTGCCGTCACCTCCGAAGAGCACTGTTCCATCGAGAGATGCTTCGGATAAAGAATCCCTTCGGTCTGTGCCCAAAGCGGAACTTTCTTCTCTGCCACCTGCCATCCGGCTATCTGCACCACGGCTTCTGCCATATCTACTTCCGGATGTTTCCCGGCTTGCAAGGCCAGCATACGCACATCATCTTTGCGATGAAGTTGAATAAAATGAGAAGTTTCGTTTGATAAGCTATCCATAACATCATTGGGGTTTGACTGCAAATGTAACGATAAATGGCGATTTCTCAAAAGAAGGCAAGGAAAACCCAAAGACATACCACACGGCTCTTTCATTCAAAGCAACCTCTATAATCCTTGTTATTTTCCGAAAACCATTATTTTTGCGTACAGCGATGCAAGAAGCACCGCTTCCGGTGTTTCTTTTTATCGTTCATATAAAATAACAACTTGTCATTTCGAACGAATATAAAAAACAATGTTCGAAATGACAAGTTGCACTCTGTGAATGAATACTGTATAGTCCGCCTACCTATTGGCATATCTTACACCTAAAGCTTTATCACGATTTTATTTTCAATACACACAATATGGGATTATCATCAGCGGAGATTTTAGGCAGAATCTTTTTTAAGTCATCATCAAAATCATATCCCTCTTTTTCGAGTTCTTTCAATGTATAAGGATTCAAAGGGAACACAATGTTGTTTGGTCGAGTAGACAAAGCCACATAGTCAAGCTGACCGCAACTTAGTAAATCCGAAAATGCGTCTAACGCATAAACTGAAGATTTTTTATTCGACAAATTATATATGCCAATATACTTTACCTCTTTTGCCATAAAGCATGAAAACAAATAATCCTCAACTCCCATTATCATATTGTAGGAAATATATCCCGACTCCGACAGTCCGCCGAAATAGGACTTGGAACCATGATTACTGATTTTGTCCATATACGAGACAGTGGGAAACTCAAAGCCTTTATACTCCACATCGTAAAAAGGAATAACTCCATCGGCTGAGAACTTATATATCAGTGACGAAAAGGGAACATATCCATATACCGTGCCATCCATACTGAATAAAGAAACGAAAGGACCGCAGATATACCCTGATTTGAAATCCTTTTCCACCAAATGACGCTCATTTCTCAAATTCCTATCCGTCAAAAGGAAGTGGAAATCCTTATCCAGACTTTGATATCCCCTATCGTTCCAAACCCAGCAACTGTCATTACCCAAAGAGCATACGCAAGAAGTTTCACAAGGTAAATCCCACTCATCCACAAATCCCAATGTGGCAGCATCGTAAGTAATCAACTTACGACGACCAGAGTCTATCAGGTACAACTCTGCTTCGCCAAGGTTCAAAGCGATGGACTGGGGAGAGACAAGCTCACCAGGTCCGTTGCCTTTTTTACCTATCATACCCAAAAAAGCTCCCTTGCTATTAAATGCCAATACATTGTAATTAATATAGTCCAATATAAATAAAGTATCTCCTTTATATTCTATCTGTCCTATCTTACCTATCAAACAAGAGTCGGAAGTTTCCAACTCGACAAAAGACAACTCATAGTTCAAATCCGTCCCCTCACCTACCGAAGAAAACACCAATTTCTCCGGTACACTTTCCTGTTGCCCTGCTGATTTTCTTTCTCCACAAGAAACCAGCAACAAAGCCAACACAACCGATAACAATCTTACTTTTATTCGCATCTCCTTTTTTACCCCTTCATTCTTCCAGAAAGTGTATCAAAATAAAAATCAATCATCAAATTGTCATTTCAAATGCATGTGAGAAGCAATGTTCAACATAGCCCAATCTCATATACATGCAAACATCTTACAAGATTGGCTGCGCCGAACGTCGTTTCTTCGTTTCATTCTGAATGACAAAATGATATGGATTTTTTATTTTGATACATCTTCTTACCGCTCTATTCAATTCCAATCTCACCAAGTACAACTCAAAGAGCCATTGCCTGAACACCTCAAAATTAAAAAAAGTAAATCAAACGAACAAGCACTTCAGCGAATTAAATGCAAATTAAATGCAAGTACAAACTCCGAAATAACAGCAAGAATTCTACAGCCAGACATATCAAAACATAAAACCACAGGAAAAAGAAAGCGTCCCCAACAGCCTGCCGCAGGAAATAGAATAAAATTAAACAGCTTCTTTCCGGGAAGCAAGCAAAGAATGCCCAAAATATTGTATCTTTGTCCAAACTATCAAACCGTACAGAATATGGTAACATTTAAAGAGTTTTTTTCATTCAAAAAGAATGGCTTTTTCTGGCTGAACCTTGCCGGAATGATTATATTATCGGTGGCTGCCGTGTTCGGCACACTGGCATGGCTTGACAGCTATACCCACCATGGAGAGTCGCACGTGGTTCCCGATGTAAAAAACAAAACCGTTACAGCTGCCCATGCTGCTTTACGCTCGCAGTTATTGAAAGGAACGGTTACCGATTCTGTCTACATTAAAGGAATGCCCAACGGAATTGTACTGGAACAGAAGCCGGCAAGCGGAGCAAGAGTAAAAGAAGGACGCATGGTTTACCTTACGGTAACTACAACCGATGTACCTGTGGTCAAACTGCCCGACTTGATTGACAACAGTTCCTTCCGTCAGGCTGAAGCCAAACTGAAAGCCATGGGTTTCCGCCTTACCGAACCGGAATTTGTGGTGGGCGAACAAGACTGGATTTACGGTATCAAATACCGGGGTCGGCTGTTGAAGACCAACGACCCGATACCTCACGAGGCACTGCTTACCTTATGCGTAGGCAATACCGCTCTCCGTGATTCCCTGTCGAACGACTCCACCCAGATAGGTATTGAATCGACCAGGCTTGAAGACCAGCCCCAAGTTGACGAATCGTGGTTCTAACTCTTTTTTGACCTAAAAGCATCCATGACAGAAGATTTATTTGACGAATTAGACGAAACAGCCGATGATATCGAACCGATAACAGGAGAAGCTGAACTGTATGAGCATTTCCGAGTAGTGGTAGATAAAGGACAAAGTCCGGTACGCATTGACAAATACCTGTTTGAGCGTATCGTAAATGCCTCACGCAACCGCATTCAAACAGCTGCCGACCATGGCTTTGTCATGGCTAACGGAAAGCCTGTAAAAAGCAGCTACAAAGTAAAGCCGCAGGATGTGCTCACCGTCATGATGGACCGTCCCCGTTATGAAAACGATATTATCCCCGAAGATATTCCTCTAAATATTGTTTATGAAGACGATGACCTGATGGTAATCAACAAGCCTGCCGGACTTGTGGTACATCCGGGATGCGGCAATTATCACGGTACGCTGGTCAATGCCATTGCCTGGCATCTGCGTGATATTCCGACTTATAATCCGAATGACCCGCAAGTGGGACTGGTGCATCGTATCGACAAAGACACGTCCGGACTATTAGTTGTGGCGAAAACACCCGATGCAAAGACCAGCTTAGGCATGCAGTTCTATAACAAGACAACCAAACGCGAATACAATGCACTGGTATGGGGAATCGTGGAAAACGATGAAGGAACCATCGTAGGAAACATCGGGCGCAATCCGCGCGACCGCATGCAGATGGCAGTCATGACTGATCCGGAACAAGGGAAACATGCCGTAACCCATTATCAGGTACTGGAACGTTTGGGATACGTGACACTGGTAAAATGTGTACTTGAAACCGGACGAACGCATCAAATCCGTGTCCACATGAAGCATATCGGTCATACGCTCTTTAACGATGAACGATACGGCGGACATGAAATATTGAAAGGAACTCACTTTAGTAAATACAAACAATTTGTAAACAACTGCTTCGACATCTGTCCACGTCAGGCACTCCATGCCAAGACCTTGGGATTTGTACACCCCCGTACCGGAGAAGATATGTTTTTCACCTCCGAACTGCCCGAAGACATGACGCACCTGCTGGAACGATGGAGAACGTATATCAGCAACCGAGAAGAATTATGAAACGTACCATTGCAATCATAGCCGGAGGAGACTCTTCTGAATACGAGGTTTCCATGAACAGCGCGAAAGGAATCTATTCTTTCATCGACAAGGAAAAATATAACCTTTACCTCGTTGAGTTGACCCGACAGAAGTGGGAAGCCATCTTGACAGATGGTTCACGCACACCTATTGACAAAAACGACTTCAGCTTCATGGAGAACGGAGTCAAAGTAAAACCCGACTTTGCTTACATCACCATCCACGGTACTCCGGGAGAAAACGGAATCCTGCAAGGCTATTTTGAACTGTTGGGAATCCCCTATTCCACTTGCGATGTATTGGTTTCCGCCCTTACCTTCAGCAAATTTACCCTGAACCAATACTTAAAAAGCTTTGGCATACGGGTAGCCGAATCCATGCTGGTGAACAAGCAACATGAAGTAAGCGAAGACCTCATCATTGAAAAAATCGGTCTTCCCTGCTTTATCAAGCCCAATGCCAGCGGCTCCAGCTTCGGAGTAACCAAAGTCAAGACCCGCGAACAAATCCGTCCGGCACTACAAGCAGCATTCGAAGAATCAGACGACGTGATGATTGAAGCATTTATGGACGGTATCGAACTGGCAAACGGCTGCTACAAGACGAAAGAGAAATCAGTCATTCTTCCCATTACCGAAGTGGTGAGCCAAAACGAGTTTTTTGACTACAACGCCAAATATAAAGGAGAAGTGACCGAAATCACTCCTGCCCGCCTCAGTCCGGAACTGACCGACCGCGTACAAAAGCTCTCATCAGCCATCTATGATATCTTAAAATGCAAAGGCATTGTCCGGATTGACTATATCATTACCGAAGGTGAGAAAATCAATATGCTCGAAGTCAACACCACACCGGGTATGACAGCAACCAGCTTCATTCCGCAACAGGTGCGTGCAGCCGGACTCGACATCAAAGAGGTAATGACCGACATCATTGAGAATGCATTCTGACCGGATGCCTGAATCCGACTTATTATATATGTTATATATGGTATTAATTAAACCAATCAAACTATGAACATACCTGCCGAATTCGACGAAATCCGTCCTTATAATCCGGAAGAGCTTCCTCAAGTATTCAAGGAACTGCTTGAAGACCCTATGTTTTGTGCTGTAACAGCCAGTGTTATGCCGGATGTTTCAACAGAAACCATTACTGCCCTGCTGAAACAATGCAAGACCAATCTGGATGTGCAGAAAGCCTTCTTCCACAAGTTGCTTCACGGCATCATGGACAAGCATAGTGACGGATTCGACTTAGATACTTCCCGAATGACCGACAAGGAGAAAAGCCATACGTTTATATCCAACCATCGGGACATCGTGCTTGACCCGGGCTTCCTGTCAGTGGGACTGATAGACCAGAACTTCCCCACAACCGTGGAAATTGCCATAGGTGATAACCTCTTGATTTATCCTTGGATAAAGAAATTGGTACGCATTAACAAGTCATTCATTGTGCAGCGTGGTTTAAGTATGCGTCAGCAGCTGGAGTCTTCTGCACGCATGGCGCGCTATATTCATTTTGCCGTAACTCAAAAGCAGGAAAACGTATGGATTGCCCAGCGCGAAGGACGTGCCAAAGATTCGAATGACCGCACCCAAGACAGTGTGCTGAAAATGCTCGCTATGGGAGGTGAAGGCGATATCATCGACCGATTAAAGGAACTGAACATCGTTCCTCTCGCCTTATCATATGAATATGACCCGTGTGACTATCTGAAGGCAATGGAAATGCAGCAAAAACGCGACATCCCTGAATTCAAGAAAAGTCAGCAAGATGATTTGGTTAATATGAAAACTGGAATCTTCGGTTACAAAGGACGCGTACACTTCCAGACTTCCACATGCATCAACGAGGAATTGGAAGCCTTGCGCGGACTGCCCAAAACGGAACTGTTCGCCAAAGTATCCGAATTAATCGACCGCCATATTCACCGTAACTACCGTCTTTATCCGGGAAATTACGTGGCATGCGACTTACTGGAAAACGGAACCCGCTTCAGTCACCACTATAATGATGCCGACAAAGCTAAGTTTGAAGCTTATATACAAAACAAGCTGAGCCTGATTCAGCTTCCCAATAAAGATGAAGCGTTTTTACGTGAACGCCTGCTTACGATGTATGCGAATCCGGCATTCAACCAACAGAAAGCTTTAGCCGAATGAAAAGGGTAAAATCTTGTTTCTTACTGCTTCTTTGCATGCTTGCTTTTGAAGGATGCAAAGAAGACAGGTATGTATATCCCAATGTATTGACTGAGTTTATCAATATCCGGACCGACCAGTCCGGAACGTTGAAGGAGTTAATTACAGATCAGGGAGAAGTGCTATCGGTACAGCATCGGGAAGGCTTAAGCGGACTCACACCCGACTCCATCTATCGCACGGTATCGGTATATGAGAGACTTGAAGTTTCCGAAGAGGACGATGCTTATCTTTATTCTTCACAATTAATTTTAGCTTCACTTCCACTGTCTGCCGACCAGTTTGAAACAGTCAAAACCGATCCACTGAGCATCCAAAGTATTTGGAAATCGGGAGAATACATTAATCTTGTTTTGCTCCCGATGGTAAAAGACAAGCCGCATGCGTTTCACTTTATCGACCAAGGTATAACAGAAGCCAACGGCAAGCGTACCCTGAATCTTACCCTCTATCATGACCGTAACAACGATATAGAGGCTTTTACACGGAAAGTCTATCTTTCTATCCCGCTATGGGGATATAAAGAGGTACTTGAAAAAGGAGACCAAGTTGTTGTACAGATCAATACCTATGAAGAGGGAATGACTACAAGATGTTTTACATACTAATCAAAAACAAACTCTCATGATAAAAACAATGTATTTCATGCTTTTCATCTGTGCGTTTGCCTTTGTCCTGTTTGCGTGTAAAGGCAAGACACAAGATGAATTCAAGAACCTGTCGTCTGACGACTTTGAACGCCTTATTGAAGATGAAACGATCCAGCGCGTTGATGTACGAACCGTTGCCGAATACAGCGAGGGCCATATTGCCGGAAGCCTCAACCTCAATGCACTCGACGAGAGTTTTTCTGCCAATGCCGATGAACTGTTAGACAAAGCCTGTCCGGTAGCTGTTTACTGCAAAAGCGGACGAAGAAGCCGAAAGGCTGCCCAACTATTGGCAAAAAAAGGATTTAAAGTCTATAACCTTGACAAAGGATTTGAGAACTGGAAAGAATTAGGAAAACCCGTTGAACATTAAACTGTTCAACGGGTTTTCCTGCATTGAAGATTAAACTTTTCAAACACACATCCTTATAAAAAATCACCCCGTCACAAAAGGGTTAATTGCTCATCCAAATGGTAGTGGATCTGTTTTATAATTAGAATTCCGTTATCCATCTTTTCTTTGCAAGTTCTTTTCCATTTTTTTGTCGTATGCCTGACCTCTGGGTACAAGATAGAGAAACATTACGCAGTCATCCACTATCTGTACATGATAGCTAAAAAAAGCGCGATAACTCCCTACCCTCAAACGATAGATAAATTCATAGTCCACCAGTTTCTTGCAGTCCGTCAGCTCCTCTATGTTTCTGGCATTGATAACTTCCTGTACTGCCTGACACACTGAATCCAGCATTTTGCCAGAGAGTTTACGGACTGCCTTTTCAAACTCCTTTGAAAATTCAACCCTCATTTCTCAACCACTCCCAGCCAGTCCATAAATTCCTTGCGCTCCTTCTTCTCCAGTTTGACCTGCCCGTCCGGATAATTTTCGGACATATAGCGGTAGGCTTCGCTATCGTCATATTCCTCTGCCGTCTTGTCGAGCAAGTTTTCTATCAGCCGTTTTAGGTTCGTTCCCTGTCTGGCAGCCATCACCGAAAGAGCCTTAAAGGTGTCCTCCTTCAGGTCAATAATCTTTTTCTTGTATGTTATTGTTGCTTCCATTGTTCTGTTCTTTACGCAAAGATATAAAATATATATGATATATACACTATATATTATTTTTATATTTGGGGTGTTCCCCTTCCGGGTCGAGCTTTCCGCTACAAGTCCTCGCCGTCAAAGCATGTCTCTCATTCGTCCCCCCCTTCCAGCTGCACAGACAAAAGGGAAAGGGCTTCAATTATATATCGTTATGAAATAGCAGCAGAAATAAATTTCTTCAGGATATTTACCTTGAAGAAGAAGAAAAAAAAAGCTCTTCTGAATAGTTAAATATTAGATTATTAGGATAAAGAACCAATGTTTTATTTATCTTTATGGAAGTAATCTTAAATCATTAGACTCATGAAAAAGCTTGTTTTTAGTCTATTAGTCTATTATATGAAAACTCCGAATATTAATATGAAGTTTGGTATAGAACGATATTGATTTGTTAACCCACGCAAAGTTTTAAATTAAACTTCACGTGAATTTATTTTTGAGCGTATGGTTAGAGTTCAATTCTTTTTTGCTTTATTTTTTACTTTTCTTTCTTTGAATGTGAAAGGACAGGAGAGTGGTTCTTGTGCTCCAAGTGATTCTATTGTCATGAAGGTAGTTCCGTATATCAAGGATTTGTCTTCTGACTTTATAGATGTTCGTCTTTTTAACCATACTGATTTCAGGCTTTCTTGTGGATTTTATTATGATTTTCAGAAGTTTCAATCAGGGAAATGGGTAGATATTGATTTCGGTAGTATGGCTTGGAAAGCCGGGATTTATTTTGTTGGCAGAGGTGAATCAAGGATGTTTACATGTTATTTGAATAAAGAAAAATATAAATATACTCCAGGGAAATACAGAGTGATAAAGTATATTACTATCGAGAAAGAGATTTATGAAAAGCGTAAAGTTTTCGCTGAATTTGTATTAAAGTGAATTTAAAAGGGTCGTATCAAGCTCTATATAGAGTAATGATATGACCCTTTCAAAAAATGAGGCACACCCTCTTTCCATTACCTGTGTAGATTAAATTTATAGCCAACAGAGAGAGTTTGTGTATAGTAGTTGAGAGAGAAATTTAAGGAGTCATTCGCTTTAAAGTAAAGCAGTCTAAATCGGGAGTCCAAGTATAATCACTCCCTATCTTCACCGAATTATACCCTTTGCGTAAATCAACCTGAAACACCACTTGCGCTATTCCCTTTTCAACATCTGTTTCCAAGTTATCCAAGCGCACTTTCTGTCCGTTAATCTCAACTTCCAGACAGCGGTCGGTTACCTCGCGCTCATGCCCCTTCGCCGGCAGATAAGAGATACACATCTGGTATCGTCCACCCTTCTCGCTATATACCTCATTCCATTCGGCCCGGTTCAAAGCTTCTCCGCCCAGATTTCCAACCATCATCCTGCCAGATGCCTGATCATGCGATTTGTGAACTACCGCTAAACTAAAGATTTAGCGGCTTCGGAGATACCAATACCTCCTCTCTTTTCCTGCTTCTTCCTGCCACGGCTTTTTAGGACACGAGGTCGGTCATCCACCGTTGGGCAGTCCACAGGCTTGACTTTCCCACGCTCCGTGGGTAGGGCTTTCAAGCCAAATCTTTTTATGTTGCAAGCTGCATTGAAGTCCCCCTACACCGAAAAACAATTTCCTCAACAGATATATCATCCATTTTATTACAACGCCTCCAGCATACGCTTCAGCACCACTGTTGCCGAAATTTCCCGGTTAGCCGCTTCCGGAATCACCAATGAAGTAGGAGCTTCAATCACATCATCCGTCACAATCATGTTACGGCGAACCGGCAGACAGTGCATGAAAAACGCATCATTGGTAACCGCCATGTGAGCCGCATCTACCGTCCAGCTCATATCCTTGCTCAAAATCTTGCCATAGTCTTCGGGCGATGTTACCCCCGGACAAGCCCAGTTCTTCGCATAAATAAAGTCAGCTCCCTCGAAAGCCTTCATCTGATTATATTCCACCTTCGCCCCGCGCACAAATTTCGGGTCCAGCTCATATCCATGCGGATGCGTAATCACAAAGTCCACATCTGCCTCATTCATAAAATCGGCAAAAGAGTTCGGCACAGCCTGCGGCAATGCACGCGGATGAGGAGCCCAGGTAAGCACCACCTTAGGACGTTCTTTCTTCTTATATTCTTCAATGGTAATCAAGTCAGCAAAAGCCTGTAGCGGATGTCCGGTTGCCGCTTCCATCGAGAAAACAGGTTTGCCAGAATACCGGATAAACTGATTCAGAATCTTTTCATTATAATCATCCTCCCGGCTCTCAAAGCGAGCAAATGAGCGCACCCCAATCAAATCACAATAAGAAGCCATTACCGGAATTGCCTCCAGCAGATGTTCGCTTTTATCCCCGTCCATGATTACTCCGCGCTCCGTTTCCAACTTCCACGCACCCTGGTTCACATCCAGCACAATCACGTCCATTCCCAAGTTACGGGCAGCCTTCTGCGTACTAAGACGCGTACGCAAACTGTTGTTAAAGAAAATCAGCAAACAGGTTTTATGCTTGCCCAATGATTCATATTGATAACGATTTTTTTTAATCTCGAACGCCTCGGCAAGAGCTACCTTCAAATCACCCAAGTCGAATACATTGGTGTAAGTTTTCATAAGAAATATGTATATAAATAAGTTTTATGCGACAAATATAAAATAAAAATACAACTTAACCGAAGGAAAGTGAAAAATAATTCAATACTACCTATTCAACTTCTGATTTGTCCGTTCCCCTCAATCAGCCATTTATAAATCGTAATCTCAGCCAGTCCCATCGGACCACGCGCATGAAGCTTCTGCGTGCTGATTCCAATTTCAGCTCCCAAGCCAAACTGAGCCCCATCCGTAAACGAAGTCGGTGCATTGACATACACACAAGCAGCATCGACCGCCCTCATAAAGAAGTCGGCAACCTGCTTATCCTCGGTCACAATACACTCACTATGCTTCGAGCTATAAGTATAAATATGCGAAACGGCATCCTCTACACTATCCACCGTCTTCACTGCCATCTTATAATCCAGAAACTCCGTGCCATAGCTGTGCGCATCGGCATGAATCAGCCACTGCTCCGGATAATGAGCCGCCAGAACCTCATAAGCCCGCTCATCGGCATAAATCACTACCTTGCTTTCCTTGAGCGAATCACACAAGGCAGGCAAGTCTGCCAGACGGGAAGCATGCACCAGCAAGCAGTCAAGGGCATTACACACACTTACCCTGCGCGTCTTGGCATTATGGATAATGGCAGCCCCCTTCTTCACCTCACCCGCTGCATCAAAATAAGTATGGCAAATTCCGGCACCGGTCTCAATAACCGGAACCACCGACTCCTTCCGCACAAACTCTATCAAGCTGCTGCTTCCGCGAGGGATAATCAAGTCCACCCATCCTTCGGCATGGAGCAACTCAGCAGTAGCCTCACGGCCAGAGGGCAATAACGCCACCACACGCGTATCCACCCTCATGCGGTCTAACACCCGGTGAATCAAATCCACAATCGCCCGGTTCGAACTCTCGGCATCACTTCCCCCTTTCAGGATGCAGGCATTGCCGCTTTTCAGGCAAAGAGCAAAGACATCAAAACTCACATTAGGACGCGCCTCATAAATCACACCAATCACCCCAAACGGTACACTTACCTTTTTCAGTTTCAATCCATTGGGACGTACCCTTTCTTCTATCACCCGATTCAAGGGAGAAGGCAGCGAAGCCACATTACGCATATCGGCAGCAATATCTGCCAGCCGCTGTTCCGTCAACTTCAGTCGGTCATATTTCGGATTCGCCTTATCCATACGTGCCAAATCTTCAGCATTCGCTTTCAATATTGCCTCCGCATCCGCATCTATTTCATCTGCCACGCCACGCAATATCGCATTAATCTGCTCTTCTTCCATCAGGGCAAGCTTCCGTGAAGCCCGTCTTACCGCCCGGAAAGTTTCATTCAGTTCCATATCATCCTATCATTCGTTATAGTTTATCACAAAAATAGTTTTTTCCCACATAACATTCGCATAATTAGCAAAACTTTCTTATCTTTGAATAACGAAGAGATAAATCTTCATTGTATTAACCTTTAAAACCACCCTGTCATGAAAACAAATGCATATGATTCATTGGTAGAAGTTTTCCGGGGGAACCTCTGGGAAGCCGAGTTAGTAAAAGGGCTGTTGGAATCAGCCGGAGTACAAGCCATGATTAAAGACGAAACCTTATCTGCCGTCACCTCGCCTTATGCCAATGCCGGAGGAAGGGTTTTGGTCATGGTAAACAAAGAAGAAGAAGTTTACGCTAAAAAAGTTGTAGCCGAAAGAAAAATATGAGAACTAAGATTTCCGCAGCCGTGGCAGCCTTGCTCCTTACCTGTGTCCCGGTTTTGGCAGATGAACTGAAAACCACCACGTGGTCATCGTACGGGGTTTCGTTTGAAGCTCCTTCCGACATCGTGGTAGAAGATGATTCCGAAGACGGATACATTGTGAGCAACCCTACGTATTACATCACCGTACAGCTTTTAGACAGTGAAGGGATGAAGGCATCTGAGCTTTCCCAAGAACTGAAAAACATTGCTGCCGACGATGAAGTATCCAATCAAAGCAATGTTTCCACATTTGATTTGGCTCAGTTTCACGGAGCGAAACTGAAAGGTGACTGCGAGACCGACAAATGTATGTACAGTTACCTCCTTGCCAAAGACGGAAGTTGCGGATTTTATATTTCCATTATTTACCGGCAGGCGGAAGACTCCGAACCGGAACAAATATTGAATAGTTTCAAGCTGGAAGAGTAAGTTGCTGCAAAACTAAGGCGCAGCGGCTTTGGAGGTTTCAAACAGACCTAAAAAATGTGACTCAAGCGTGCAGGGCGCGTGTAGGCAAATGCAGCGTCCTACACCGCCCTACACTGCGTCCTACACGTTTTAAACAATTATTCTACAGATAATTAACCCTAAAAACGTGTAGGGTGCAGGCAAATTCCGCGAAAAACTTTTTTGAGGAAGAGGAAGGAATGAAATGCTTTATCCAAATTATCTCCCGAAGTCATAGTTATGACAACGACAAGTCGCAATAACAGTCAAACCTTATCAACATCTCTTTTTTTACCCTTACAACTTCAAAGGTAAATGAAATAAAGAGCAGTTATTTTGCCTTAAGTTTAGTATAGACAAAACAGATTTAAAGTAAATTAGAATTACCAAGGTTATTTAACGAGAGACAAATAAATATTTATTTTTTTTACATTTTTCAAAGCACAACATAAGCCAGCCTCAACTAAATTTGTCCTCATATTTATTGCAATCTTTACATTCTAATTTATTTATAAAAAAACTATACAAATTATGAAAAAATTCTTTTTATTATTCAGCTTCGGATTCATTCTTCTAAGTACAAGTTTAGTTTCCTGCGACGATGACAACAACGGGAACAATGGATTTGAGTTAACCAGCTATCTTGACGGAGAATACTCAAAAAACGATGCAGACAAAACCCTTACTGCCACCATTGACGGGAACAGAGTGTCAGAGCAAGCCAAAGTCAATTTCCGTGCAGGAGATTTCAAAACGGGAAGCATCACGCTCATCCATGTTTTTGAAGGCTATAATTCAATTGAAATAAAAGACATTCCCTTACAAGAAGAGACAAAAGATGAAACCACTTTCTTGAAGTTTGCCGGCAGCAAGAAAGTAGACGATTCTTTCAGTTTCAGCTATCAAGGCTATATCCTTTACGGCAACTTATATTTAGATTTATCCATCGATTAAAGAACTTACTTAACATACGTTGCACTATGGCAGATAACCAAATTTGCCATACGTGCAACGTTTTTTTATGCCTATGAATTTATGTGCTTTCCTTTTTACAGGACTACTGATGCCTATCCCGGCATGGGGAGACTTTCATTCAAACGATACCATACCAACCGACACCTTACGGAATATCCAACTACAGGAAGTGGTAAAAGTCGGGAAACGCATCAACAAACTTCACAACCCGCAAATGGGAATGACCGTTATGGATTATCATGCCATTAAAAGCGTTCCTACTCTTCTCGGTGAATCAGACATCATTAAAGCCCTCCAACTACAGCCGGGAGTTTCTGCTGGTACGGAAGGATTTGCCGGTATGTTTGTGCGCGGAGGAGAAAATGACGAAAACATGTTTCTCATTGACGGAAACCCCGTTTATCAGATGAATCACTTGGGAGGACTCTTTTCTGCTTATAATGCCGATGCCATCGACGGCTTGACTTTTTACAAAAGTGCTTTTCCGGCACGGTATGGAGGAAGGCTTTCCAGCGTGACAGACATATCCATGAAAAGCGGAGATTATGAACACTGGAAGCGGAATTTTACCATCGGACTCACTTCTGCCAATATCAGTTTCTCCGGTCCGCTGATTAAAAACAAGACATCATTATTTATTGCAGTCCGACGCTCTTGGCTGGAACTCATATCTGTCCCCCTGCTGGCTATCATGAACAAATCAAAGAAGGATTCCGGAGAAAAGACCATAGCCGGCTATAACTTTACCGACTTCAACCTGAAAATAAGCCAGAAGCTAAACCGCTTCGGGTATCTGTCGCTGCTTGGATATTACGGACACGATAAGGCAAAGATGGGAGAACACAACTTCTCAAACGACAAGGCCGCCGATGCCAATCCGTATTTCCATAAAAACGAGAGTAACATAGGATGGGGAAACTTATTGGCTTCGCTGAAATGGGATTTGCCCCTTACCCCTGTGCTTAAATACGACATGAAACTGTCTTATACACGGTACCAGTCCGACTTTAAACAAACCGTAGAAACCAATTCAGGAAAAGAAAACGACAGTAAGCATGAATATCATCACTCATACAGCGAAACCCAAAATGGCATCAACGATTTTAGTGTCAATGCCAATTTAACCTATACCCCATCCGACAAAATCATGCTCCGGGGAGGAGTGCAATACACAAACCATCTGTTCTCGCCCGAAAAAGAAACAAGAGCATCTACTTCTCTACCTATCAACCCTAAAGGAAGTTTTCCCAGTATCACAGCCAATGAATGGAACGGATACATAGAAGGAGACATACAAGCATTCCAATGGTTACGCTTCAATCTGGGTGTACGGGGAAGTTTCTTCCGGGTAGAAGGAAAACAGTATAAAGTAATAGAGCCACGCATTTCAAGTGTATTCCGGCTTTGTCCTACAGTCAGTCTGAAAGCCGGCTATGCAAAAATGAGCCAGTTTGTGCAACAAGTAAGTGATAATTATCTATCTTTGCCTACCGACTATTGGCTTCCTATCACCCGAAACTTTTCACCTTTAACTTCCGAACAGGTTTCAGCTGGAATCTATGTCGCTCCAAACAAACGTTACACTTTCTCTCTGGAAGGATATTACAAGAAAATGCACAACCTCCTTGAATATAAAGATAATTACAAAGAACTTTCCGGTGCTTCGTGGGAAGACAAGTTGACTTGCGGAAATGGAAGGTCTTATGGTATAGATTTTCAAGCCGAGGCAGAATGGGGAAAACTACATGGATTTATCGGCTACGGATTGATGTGGAGTGACCGCCTTTTTAATGAATTGAATGGAGGCAGACGCTTTCCTTCCAAATATGACAACAGACATAAACTTACGTTATCAGCATCATGGAAGCTTTCCAATCGCATCGAACTGAATGGAGGATGGACTTTCATGACTGGGAACAGAGCTACCCTCTCTCTGGAAAATTACTTATATCCGAACGGATATCCTACAGATATGGTTCCCACCTACCCCAACAAAGACGAAGAGATGCCGAACTTCTATGAAGGAAAAAACAATGTACGGCTCCCCGCCTACCATCGGCTGGACTTAGGCATGAACATTTATAGGAAGCTCAAACGAGGGCGTACCGGTATATGGAACATTTCTTTATATAATGCATATTCACGCATGAACCCTATTATGATTGAAAAAGACAATCAGAAACAAACGACTGACGGCAAACGGCTTTATCCCCGCTTCCGCCAATTCGCTTTATTCCCTATTATTCCCTCTGTCTCTTATACCTATAAATTCTAAAAAGGCACTGCATCATGAAAATAAAAACAGAATTAGCTCTCATCCTTATCTGCTGCCTGCTTACAGCATGTTATAAAGACATCAATATGGAAAAGTACCGCCCAGAACCGACCATGGTACTTAACTGCATACTCTCACCCGACATCACGGTTATGGCACAAGTTTCAAAAACCGTTTTTTTTACCGATTATCAAGAAACCGACCCCATTGTTTCGGATGCTGAAGTAAAGCTCTATGCCAACGGGGCATTCATAGAAGAAATGAAGTACAACGAAAAAAGCCGAATGTACACAGCTGCTTACCGCCCCTCTGCCGGAGAAATGATTCATCTGGAAGCCAGCAGTCAGATTGGGAATGCATCGGGAGAAGGAATTGTTCCTGAAGCAGTTCCCATTGAAAAAGTCACACTGACCGGACACACATTTGATGACCCCGACCAGATTATATGGACTCCCGACGGACCTGCCTACGGAAAATCATACGAGGTGACTTACCATATCACATTTAATGATAATCCTTCCACACGTAACTTTTACTTCATCCGCATCGAGGGTGAGAACGGATTAGCCGCTGAAACATTAGACTACTCACACGATGATGTATTTCAAGCGCAGCAGTCGTCCATAGATGGTGTTACGACAGATACGGGAATCTATGGAAATGAAGGACGTACATTTACGGATGAATTAATTAACGGAGGCTGTTACACACTGAAAATTGTAGAGAAAGCTCCACTATATACCGACGGAAATGAATCAAGACCCAGAAGAATCATTCTCTATTCACTTTCTGAAGCTTATTATCACTATCTGACCGGCATTTTCAATTCAAATGAAGAATCGGTAAGTAACAGTCTGATTGAACTGGGCTTTGCTGAACCCTCTCCTCACTATACCAACATTATAGGAGGAACCGGTATTGTCGGTGCTGTGCAAACACATGCTGTCCGCACTGATTTAAAGTCAATCATCAACCAAATTAATCAATAACCCATTATGCACAAATCCATCTTCATTGGCTTATTCGCCTTATCTCCTTTCCTCTTCAGTTTCGGTCCCTGCCAGTCGATGGCACAAGAACAGGAGGAGCCTCAACACATGTCTTACAGCTGTATCACCGTCCCTAAATCGGTGGAGTTTTGCGGAATCCCCATCGACCTCACCCGATTTGACCGTCATGAACGGATGGACCGCGAACTGATGGCATTTACGTATATGCACAGCACTTCCCTGCAAATCATCAAACGGGCAAACCGGTATTTTCCCGTTGTAGAGCCTATCTTGAAAGAAAACGGAATTCCCGACGACTTCAAATATCTCATGGCAATAGAAAGCAATGTCAACCCGCTTGCCCGTTCCGGAGCCGGTGCTGCCGGATTGTGGCAGTTCATGCAGGGAACGGCACGCGAGTTCGGACTGGAAGTGAATCATCATGTAGACGAGCGGTATCATGTGGAAAAGTCTACCCAGGCTGCCTGCCGTTATCTCAAGCAGGCGTATGCCCGCTTCGGCAACTGGGAAACCGTGGCTGCATCGTATAATGCGGGACAGGGACGCATCACGCGCGAACAAGACAAGCAGTTTACCGAGAATGCCCTCGACCTCCATCTGGTGGAAGAAACAGCCCGCTATATCTATCGCATTCTTGCCGTAAAAATCATGCTTGCCAATCCCTCACAGTTCGGCTTCCATCTCCGGGCAAGCGACCTGTATCCGCCCGTTCCTTACCGGAACATTAAGGTTACATCGACCATCAACGACCTCGCACGCTTTGCCAAAAGCCACGGCATTACTTATGCCCTGCTGCGGAACATGAACCCTTGGCTGCGCAGTACCTCCCTGCCCGACCATAGCGGAAAGGAATATCTGATCCGCATCCCCGATAAGGAAGGAATGCATTACAATCCGCTGTTAATTATTCCTCATGACCGGAAATGGGTGGTAAATTGACCGATTTTTATACCTTGCCGAAAAGAAAAACAACTACATTTGTAACCGAATACAAATTAATCTACAACTTAATTTTACCATGAAAAAACAAATCTTATTTGGCATCTTAGGCGCCTGTGCCCTTTCAGGAAATGCCCAGACCTTCAAGGAATGGCTTGACCCGGAAGTGAATGCAGTAAACCGCGCCCCGATGCATGCCAACTTTTTTGCTTATGAAAGCACAGAGGCAGCTGCACAGGCAGTAAAAGAGAAATCAAACAACTTCATGTCGCTGAACGGTACCTGGAAATTCTTCTGGGTGAAAAATGCAGATGCACGCCCCATTGATTTCTGGAAAACCGACTTTAATGACAAAGGATGGGATGATATGCAGGTACCTGCCGTATGGGAACTCAACGGATACGGTGACCCGATTTATGTCAATGTGGGTTACGCATGGAGAAACCAGTTTGAAAGCAAACCGCCTTATGTGCCTACCGAAAACAATAATGTAGGCTCTTACCGCCGTGAAATTACCGTTCCTGCCAACTGGAAAGGAAAAGACATCATCGCTCACTTTGGGGCAGTCAGCTCGAATATGTATCTGTGGGTGAACGGGAAGTATGTGGGCTACAGCGAAGACAGCAAGCTGGAAGCTGAGTTCGACCTGACTCCGTACCTGAAGCCGGGACAGAAAAACGTGATTGCGTTTCAGGTATTCCGCTGGTGCGACGGTACGTATCTGGAAGACCAGGACTTCTTCCGCTATACCGGTGTAGCTCGCGACTGCTATCTCTATACCCGAAACAAAAAGCGCATCGATGACCTGCGCGTAACGCCCGACCTCGACAGTGAATACAAGAATGGCTCGCTGGCTGTCAACCTCAAGCTGAAAGGCAGTGCCAACGTGACACTGGAACTGCTCGATGCGCAGAATAACGTGGTGGCAAGCGATGAAGTAAAAGGTTCGGGCAACGTATCGGCTACACTCCAGCTGAACAATCCGAACAAATGGACTGCCGAAACGCCTTACCTCTACACCCTGCGTGCTACACTGAAAAACGGAAATACCATCAGCGAAGTGGTTCCCGTAAAGGTAGGTTTCCGCAAGATTGAACTGAAAAACGCCCAGATTCTGGTCAATGGTCAGCCGGTGCTCTTCAAGGGAGCCGACCGCCACGAAATGGACCCCGATGGAGGATATTATGTATCGCGCGAACGCATGATTCAGGACATTCAAATCATGAAGCAGTTTAACCTGAATGCCGTGCGCACCTGTCACTATCCCGACGATAACTTCTGGTATGAACTGTGCGACAAATATGGTATCTATGTAGTGGCAGAAGCCAACATCGAATCACACGGAATGGGATATGATGAAAAGACACTGGCAAAGAATCCGTCTTACAAGAAAGCGCACCTGGAACGCAACCAGCGCAACGTACAGCGCAGCTTCAACCACCCGAGTATCATTTTCTGGTCACTGGGTAATGAAGCCGGATACGGACCGAACTTTGAAGCTGCCTACGATTGGGTTAAAGCCGAAGACCCGAGCCGTGCCGTGCAGTATGAGCAGGCAGGTCAGAACGGAAAGACCGACATCTTCTGCCCAATGTATTACGACTATAACGGCTGCATCAAGTACAGTGAAGATGACAGCAAGCAGAAACCCCTTATCCAGTGTGAATATGCTCACGCCATGGGTAACTCACAGGGCGGATTCAAGGAATACTGGGATATCATCCGCAAATACCCGAAATATCAGGGTGGATTTATCTGGGACTTCGTTGACCAGTCTTGCCGCTGGACCGGCAAGAACGGCAAGATGATTTATGCCTACGGAGGCGACTTCAATGCATTCGATGCCAGCGACAACAACTTCTGCGACAACGGACTGATCAGCCCCGACCGCAAGCCGAACCCGCACATGTATGAAGTGGGTTACTACTATCAGAACATCTGGACTACGGCAAAAGATCTTTCTAAAGGTGAAATCAGCGTGTATAATGAAAACTTCTTCCGCGACCTTTCTGCCTATGCCCTTGAATGGGAACTGCTGAAAAACGGAAAAGCCGTGCGCAGCGGACGCATAGAGAATCTGAACGTGGCTCCGCAGCAAACGGCAACCGTACGCATTGAAACGGGTGATGTATGCAAGTGCGGTGAAACACTGCTTAACGTGAAGTATGTACAGAAGAACCGCGAAGGATTGATTCCTGCCGGTCATGTAGTGGCAAAAGCCCAGTTGGAAGTTAGTCCGTATAAAGCTCCTTCCATGGAACTGAAGAACGTGGAACAGAGCAACCTCGCAGTGGTAAGTCCGGTGGTGAAAAACGAGAACTACAACCGCATGGTGGTAGAAGGCGAACACTTCAACATCCGCTTCAACAAGTTCAACGGATATATGGACAAGTATGAAGTTGACGGACTGGATCTAATTAAAGAAGGAGCAGCCTTGTCGCCCAACTTCTGGCGTGCACCGACCGACAACGACTTCGGAGCCGGCTTGCAACAGAAATACGCAGCATGGAAGAATCCGGGTATCAAGCTCTTGTCACTGAAAGGTGAAACCGTTGACGGTCTGGCTGTGGTAACTGCTGAATATGAAATGAAAGCCGTATCTGCCAAACTGACCTTGACTTATACCATCAACAACGAAGGAGCTGTGAAGGTAACACAGAAGATGACTGCCGACAAGGGTGCCAAAGTATCCAACCTCTTCCGCTTCGGTATGCAGCTGGTGATGCCGAAATCGTTTGAAAACATTTCTTACTACGGACGTGGTCCGGTGGAAAACTATGCCGACCGCAAGAGCTGTACCGACTTAGGCATTTATAACCAGACCGTAAGCGAACAGTTCTATGCCTACATCCGTCCGCAGGAAAACGGAACCAAATCAGACATCCGCTGGTGGAAGCAGCTGAACGATGCCGGATGCGGCTTGCAGTTTGTTGCCGAAGCTCCTTTCTCGGCTTCTGCTCTGCATTACACCATCGAATCACTCGATTCAGGTTGGGAAAAACGTCAGGAACACTCCAACGAAGTGGAACCTGCCGACCTGACCAATGTATTGATTGACAAAGCCCAGATGGGACTTGCCTGCGTAAACAGCTGGGGAGCGATTCCATTACCCCAATACATGCTGCCTTACGGTGACTATGAATTTACCTTCATCATGACACCGGTTAAAAGCAACATCGTAATTGAATAAACTGACGGGCAGATTTCCATACGGCAACAGCCGGACGGAAACGCCTTGACAGGTATAACAAAACGCCTTGACATTTCAAAAGAGATGTCAAGGCGTTTCTTTTTATTCGCCTAAGCGTTTTTCCCGCCGGCTTATTTATCCTCTCAATTCATCTTCGGGCAAGGCAGGACGGTCAATTACCAGAAGTGTTTCTGCATCTACGAACACCTTGTATTCACGGTCGTTTGGCTCCTCCATTTCCACACAGTAGAATTCTCCGCTGCCTGTTAGAATTTTTTCTACTTCTTCTACCACCGCTCCCGGTTTTTCAGCCTTTGCAGCATTCAGCACTTCCACGGGAACCTCACTCAAATGATGTTCATCAAACTCTGTTTTCGTCTGAAGCCATTCCATATTTGCCGAGAACAATACTTCAACCTTCAGCCCATCGGCAACCACATCCACTTCAAGATGATTCCGTTCTTTATCATATTCCACAATCTTGGCATCAGCACCTAAATGTTCCTTTACCCAAGCCGTTACATCCGTATCTGGAGTTTGCGGGAAATACGATTCATAATCATTGTCTTCTACATCAAATATTTCATGCATCAGCACCCCTGCCTCGGTATAATACAAGTCGACTTCCTTCTCACCCTGCTCCGCCTCAATCACATAAAGCGTTTCGCTGTCTTTGCGGACCAGTTTATCTACATCGTCCACCTTCCATGTTTTATAACTGCTTGCTTCAAAAGCCGTCTTTACCGCAACCGGAAGTTGAGCGAAAGGCACATCCACCTCTTTCAGTCCACACAGGGCAGTAGAAACTTCAAACCATGCCGTTTCACCGGTGCGTGTCAGATTTGCCACCGCATAATCTCCTTTCAGTTCCCAAGTAACCGGAGCATCCCCGTACTCCTTTTCAAAGGCAGCCAATACCTTTTGAGGTACATTTTCACTCCCGTTTCCTTTCGGAGAATCATCATTGTCGCATGCGCCCAAGAAGAGCATTCCACTCATCAAAAGAGCTCCTAATAAAAGTTTTTTCTTCATATCTTTAGCCTGTTTTTATGTTATTGTTTTACGAAGGTAGCATCCAATTCTGAAAAGATTCTGAAAACGAAATGAAATAGACTTCTAAAAACAAAACACATACCCCTCTCCCGACTTCTCCAGCCTCAACGACGGGTCAGCCGCCAGCAGTTCACGCAGACGCCTGATATAATTATACAGACTATGCTCATTCATGACACTCCCTTCCCACACCGTTGCCAGTTCCTCGCGCGAAACCACCTGTCCCCTCCGGGACACAAAAAGTTCAAGAAGCGTCCATTCCAGCTTGGTCAGCCGCTTCAGCTCCTGACCACATTGAGACAATATACGCGTACGGCGGTCTACCGTCAGTTCACCGAACTTCACCCACCTAGCCGGCTCCAGTGACACATCGGCATAACGACGCACATACGCACACAGTTCTTCCGGCTCGAAAGGCTTCTTCAGATAGCCCACGGCTCCCCCATCCATTGCCCGCACCACCTCACTGGCCTGCGTATGCGAAGACACAATTACGACCGGCACTCCGGGCAATACCCGATGCACCTGCGAGATAGCTTCAATGCCATCTGCCTCACCTATCTCCACATCCAAGACCACCACATCGGGCTTCACCTCCTCTGCCACTGCAACCATGGCAGTCAGCGAGTTCTGGTAACACACTTCATATCCCTCTTCAGCAAGTGCTGTCGCAATAATCTGACCCAACAACAGGTCATCGTCAATAAAAAGTATCTTCATCTTATTCCTTTTTGTCACCTCATTATCTATTATTTCAACAAGGAAAGTGGCACACAAAGCGACTTCCCTTACCGGGCGTACTCTCCAGACGGATGCTTCCTCCGTGTGCCTCCATGATATATTTCACGTAAGCAAGCCCCACCCCATAGCCGCGCCGGGCAACTTCTTCCCGATGAGGAACTTGGAAAAACTGGGTAAACACTTTCTTCTGATAACGCCGGTCAATTCCCCAGCCTGTATCTTCCACCACCAGCTCCGTAAAATCCTTCCCGCTGACGGCACGTATCCGTACCTCCACCCCGTCGTCTGAATACTTCAGTGCATTCTCTATCAGATTGCGGATTACGTTCGTCACATACAGTCCGTCGGCATACAGAGGAACGGATGCGGTTTCTGCTTCTATACAGATATGGTGCGGCTTCGCTTCATACTGTGCCTCCACGCTCGCGCAAGCCGTACGAATCAAAGCCAGCAAATCCACTTTCTTTTTCTGGATATAAAGACGCTGCCTATCGCGGCGGGCAGTAATCAGCAGCTCCTCAATCTCACCCACCAGACTACGGGCTTGAGCCGAAGTCTTTTCAATCAAGGCGCGGTCGGTCTCTGCCGTGACATGCCGTTTAAGCAGCCCCATCAAGGCGACAATGCTGTTCAGGGGAGCTTTCAAATCGTGCACCGTGCCGTTCACACTCGCCTCACGCTGACGGAACAGCCGGTTCTTCCTGCGGATGGTAACAAGCAGATAAACCACACAGCCCATCACCACCACGGCAAGCACGCCGGAAAGCAGTAGCAGGTAAAGCATCTGCTTCATAAACAAGGAAAGATGGATATCCACTTCCGCATCTACAAACTGCAAGCCTCGCGTGCCGATGGGAAACAGCCGGGTTTTACTCGTTTCATGAGAATGAGAAGCGGAAAGGGTTCCTGCGGTCTGAATAGCTGTCGTATCATGGTCGTACCATGAAAGCCGGTAATCGACATTGACTCCTTCTGTTTCAAGCTCTGCTCGGAAAATGCTGTCCAAATTAGACAATAGCAAATATTTACCTTTGTCTATATCCAAATCTTGGGATATTTGTTGAACAATCTCATGAAATTCTTTCCCGATATGCTTTTCAGCCAACATATCTACATTCAACGTATCACCGGTCATCCTTGCTTCTGCTGGCAAAGAATCTTGTACTTTATAAACAAACCGATGATTCTGGGGGTCTTCAGGATAGCCATAATCACGTAATGTCAACTCCTTACCAATGCTCACAGACAAAAGCTTTTCTACTTTTATCATGGTTTTATCTTGATACTCTTGGCGCACCCGATTAAACCATATTCCCTCTAAAAGGAGTATAGAAGCAATCACCGTAATAGGAACCCATAGTAACTTTCTCATGATTTATGATTATAAAATTCATACAAAGTTATATGAATAACTACTTCCATTATCACATGAGATAAAGTAAATAATTATCTTTCTCTTTTTTAAACATAACACAACCTAAAACAACATTCTTTTTTTAAAGAAAAGAAATTTTATCTAATATCGCTAAAAAACAACAATACCCGTCAAGCGAGTCACCAAAAATAGCAGAATGATTACCTTTTTACAAACAAAAGATTACACTACAAAGACAACCTATCTCATAAAGGCAATCTACCTTTGCAGCATAGGAAAATTGCTATCAATCATGCTTTCAAATTAAAGCATTTATATAAACACATAAAATATGAAGAAAACATTACTCGTTTGCGCACTGGCAGCAAGTGCCTGCGCACTGCATGCACAGCATGTAACTTTAGCTCCCGAAGCCGGCGTATCAGCCGTAATGAGAGGGGGATGGGGACAAAGTTGGAGACCGTCGGCGAAAATCGGTGTTTCTGCCGACTTCAACCTGACCAAGCATTTTGCCATTGAGTCCGGATTGTTTTATACCTTCCGGGGATATACCATCGACCATGGAGGAATCTACAGCAACGATAATGCCACATGGATGGAAAATGTTTCACAGACCAGACACTTCCTGCAGGTACCGGTACTTGCCAAATTTAAATGGAATGTGGGAAAACAGACGAAGATGTTTTTCGGAGTGGGTCCGTATGTGGGATTCTGCCTGAAAAACAAAATTGAAGGGGATCCTTATTTCCTGAAAGGGTATTATCCGGGAGAGAATGCACAATATTATGACGGATATGTATATGGAGAAGACCAGTTCGGAAACTCCAACCAGTTCCTGTATGACAAGGCTAGAAACTTCGACTGGGGACTCACATCGAATATAGGGGTAGAAACCAACAACTGGTATATGAAACTGCAATACGACCTCTCGCTCGGAAAAGAAGGCAGCGGAGATGTCATTGGAGCCAACTATCATACGCTGACCCTGTCTGTGGGATATAAATTCGGACTGTAATACATGCTCTTTTTTATAAGCCACCGTTCAAGGAGAGCCACAACCCGTGCAGCACTCCCTGAACGGCTGGCTGTTTCAGTCTAAATACAAATAATCATAATGCACCAACGGACGCTGACCATGCTTGCCCAACAGTTTCCGTGCTTCCTGCGAGTCTATACTTACCCTGCCCACACCAATGGCAGAACCTTTCTCATCAATTAGCTTCACGATGTCGTCTTTCTCGAACTCTCCTTCAATGCGGCTGACTCCAACCGGCAAGACACTGGCTGCCTGCTCACCCGTAATGATTTCCACCGCCTGAGGGTTGAGGTGAAGTTCACCTTTCGCAAAGCCTTCACTATGAGCTATCCATTTTTTCATACTCGATACCTCTGCTGCTGAAGGAATAAAACGGGTATGAAGCGTTTCATCCGGATGAAGAAGAAGATTTAAAAGAATCCCTTCACGCTTCCCGTTGGCTATGATGACAGTAATGCCTTCATCAGCTACCTTGCGGGCTATCGTGGTCTTGGTCAGCATACCTCCTCTGCCAAATCCTGATTTTTCCGTACGAATATAGTCGCTCAGGTCTTTCCCCTGCTCTACCTCCCGAATAACCGATGTACCCGGTTCAGAGGGAGAGCCATTGAAGATGCCGTCTATATTACTCAAGATAATCAGTGCTTCCATGTCCATCATCGAAGCAATCATGCCCGACAGCTCGTCATTATCGGTAAACATCAGTTCGGTTACTGAAATGGTATCGTTTTCATTGACGATGGGAATCACACCGTTTTCAAGCATCACCCTCATGCAGTTGCGCTGATTAAGATAATGGCGACGGGTACCGAAGCTCTCTTTGGTGGTAAGCACCTGCCCCACAGCTATGCCATGCTCACGAAAGAGTTCATAATAGCGGTTTATCAGTTTAGCCTGTCCTACGGCTGAAAAAAGCTGACGCTGTTCTACACTGTCAAGCTTACGCTGAACCTTGATTTCACTGCGTCCCGAAGCTACGGCGCCCGAAGACACCAATACCACTTCCACACCGGCTTTATGAAGCGCTGCTACCTGATCAACCAATGCCGACATACGGGTAATATCAAGTGTTCCGTCGCGGCGGGTCAAGACATTGCTGCCTATCTTTATTGCTATTTTATTAAATTGGAATGCCATTGGTTTAAGTTGGTTTACTGATAACTTTCTTTTTCCGGACTTTTTAAAAGAGCGGCTGCTACAAAGGTAAAGAGTTTTTTATTTTTCCGGTACAAAATCTGTATCTTTGCCTTGATTTTTAATTAAAAAGTTATATTTCCATGGTAAAAGCAATCTTTTTCGATATAGACGGGACATTGGTTTCATTTAATACGCATACTATTTCAGCCTCAACGCGCCAGGCTTTAACACTGCTACGGGAAAAGGGGATCAAAGTGTTTATTGCAACCGGACGCCCGAAAAGCTTAATGATGAATGCAGTGGGCGACTTGAAATTTGATGGCTATATCACCCTGAATGGGGCACATTGTTTTACAGCCGACCACCGGGATATTCATAAAGCCTGTATTCCGCAAGAAGACATCGAACGACTCATCGGTTACCATCACCGCCATCCGGAAACCCCTTTCGTTTTCGTTGATGAAGAAGGGTGGTTTATCACGCACTGCAATGAAGCGGTAAAGGAGGTGGCAAAGCTCATTGAAATAGATGTACCTCCTGTTACTCCTATCGAAGCGGCACGCGGAAAGGAGATTCTTCAGATAATGGGGTACTTCAAGGAGAACGAAGACCGGGAGGTCTTTTCAAGCGTACTGACTCACTGTGAATCGATGCGCTGGTATCCTCTTTTTACAGACATCATTTCACGCGGCACCAGCAAAAGCCGGGGAATTGATAAGGTGCTGGAATTCTATGGAATCAAACTGGAAGATACCATGGCTTTTGGCGATGGCGGAAATGATATTCCGATGCTAAAGCACGTAAACCTCGGAGTGGCTATGGGAAATGCTTCGGATACGGTGCAGGCTGCTGCCGATTATGTTACAACTTCTGTGGATGAAGAGGGAATTATGCGTGCATTGCAGCACTTCGGTATCTTATAGCAAGCGGAACCAGTTCAAATAAATCGGGTATGGAGAGGTTCTCATTTCTTTGCAGAAAAAGAAGATCGATATGAGTGTGAAACCCCAGCAGATAAAAACTGTTTGATATCCGATTTGCCTACATACGAAAGCTGCTGCAAATCGGTCAAGCGTTGGATAAAGAAAGCCGGAATAGACAAGCATATAAACTGGCATTGCGCCCGGCATTTATTTGCCGTGAACATTCTGAAACAAAGGGGCAAATATCAAGACCGTAGCCAGTCTTTTAGGGTACAACGGATTGAAGCATACCGAGAAATACACCCGTACGGTGGATAAATTGAAAGAGGAAGCAATAAACAGACTACCCGAATAAAACTTTAACCACAAAAGACCTATCTTTGTAACTATGGACTTTGAATCATTAGTAAAACATATCAGCACGATACAGAACACGTTGCAGGCACAAGCCGCACAGGCTGTAAATCTCGCCCTTACTTCCCGTAACTGGCTTATGGGTTGCTATATCGTGGAGTTTGAACAAAATGGGGAAGACCGTGCCGCATACGGCGAACAATTGTTGAAAAAGCTTGAACAACGGCTGAAAACAAAAGGTCTGAATGAACGTAGATTCCGTGAATTTAGACGGCTGTACCTTGTTTATCCACAGTTAAAAGAACCTATTGCACAGTATATTACATCGCAAATTCAAATTCGGCAGTCATTGACCGCCGAATTCACCGAACCAATCCGGCGGTTGGCGACCGCCGAATCTGAAAATGGCGTTTGGAAACTATCAGCAGAACATCCACAAGCCGAAACATGGATGATTCCGTCTGATAGATTATTCAACAGATTATCTTCCACCCATTTAAATACCATATCAGGAATTGAGAACCCGGTAAAACGCGCTTTCTATGAAATGGAAACAATTCGTGGTTGCTGATCTGTAAAGGAATTGGAACGACAAATAGCATCTTTATACTATGAGCGTAGCGGACTATCCAAAAACAAAGAAGCCCTTTCCGCTTTAGTCCAGCAACAAGCAACCCAATTACAGCCTAAAGATGTTATCAACACCCCTGTTACGTTGGAGTTCTTAGGATTGAATGAACGAGCCTTAGTAACAGAAAACGACTTGGAGCAATCCATCCTTGACAACCTGCAACGCTTCCTGCTGGAAATGGGGCATGGCTTCTGCTTTGAAGCCCGGCAAAAACGCATATTGATTGATGAGGACTATTTCTTTGCCGACCTTGTGTTCTATCACCGCATCTTGAAGTGCCATGTTATTGTGGAGTTGAAGATAGACAAGTTCCGCCATGAGTATGCTTCGCAACTGAATATGTATCTGAACTATTTCAAGGCGGAAGTGATGCAGCCGGATGATAATCCGCCTATCGGTATTCTGCTTTGCACGGAAAAGGGAGATACATTGGTTAAGTATGCCACTGCCGGATTAGACCCGAATATCTTCGTACAGAAGTACATGATAGAACTTCCAAGTGAGGAAGAAATAAAGAAGTTTATCACTTCCTCAAATTACTAACCAATCATAAAAAGTAACACTGGCGAAAAGAAGAATATTGTTTTTCTTATTTTTTAATTTACCGATTCTCAGCATTTATAGTTTTCATACCCTAAAACATAAAACTGAACCCTTTCTTCTGCGAATCTGTGAACCGTTCAATCTCCAAAGAAAGCGATTTTTTCAACTGTCCTGCCATAAAGTCTAGGAAAGGTCGGTTGGTTTCTTCATCCTGACACTGACGCAGAGAAAGGATATATTCTTCCCTATTCTCTTTGAATATCTTGGTGGGGAAAAGGTGATAGCAAAATTGAATATAGTTCATCAGCAGGCGAGCCGTTCTACCGTTGCCATCCACCCACGGATGTATGGTCACTAAATTAAGGTGGGCATTAAAGCTTAATTCATATTGTTCCCGAAATGTCCCCACAGTCTTTTGCTTCTCTTGCAGTAGAGCGCAAAGTTCATCTACCTTAGCAGGAACTTTCAAATAGTTCATATAAGAATGTCCGCCAACACCAGCCGTAACACCACATAAACGGAAATCTCCTTTTGAAGAATCGAAAGAACCGCCCATTACACTGTGAACGCTGCCAGTAGTACGCATCAGCATTGCATTCAACCTTTTCAGAAAAGCAGGAGTTATAGGCACAAGGCTATCTGATTCAGTTTTGGCAAGTTCATACGCTTGCTTCAAATCTTCATTCATCAGATGATGCACAAGCGGTTTCCCTTTCGCTGTTACCCCCTCGTCAAAGAGAAGCTGCGTATCCAGTTCGGTCAATGTTGAGCCTTCTATGGCTGTGGAATGGGTAATGAGAGAATAAAGGTAGTACTTGTCATAGTCCACCGCTTCACTGATACCCAGTTTTTGAAACTTCTGGTACAACAGTTCTATTTCTTGCCAAACACCTTGTTCCATTACTTTTATTTAATAGGCTTTATTTCTTTTCAAAGATAATGCAAACCGAATACAGAAAGCAAGTTTACTTGCATTTATGCTGAGGTGCAGCTTATCTTATGTAAAGGTAACTGATTTACTACGTTCTACCAAAGGGAATAATGACTTACTGCTATATTTTTTGCACGCGTGGGGAAAATGTGGGGAAAATTCAAGCAAAAGAAAAAGCTAAGTATTGAATTATCAATTACTTAGCTTTTATCTTTGTACCCAGACCCGGGGTCGAACCGGGATGGAAGTGAATCCACTGGTGTTTGAGACCAGCGCGTCTACCGATTCCGCCATCTGGGCATTTGTCTTATTTGCGGTGCAAAAGTATATCTTTTTTTCATACCTTCCAAATATTTTTCCGTTTTTCTCTGAAAAATTTATTCAACTCCCTCCGATTCACTGCTTCATTGTGGTATTTTTATCATTTTTAAAATCCCCCAAAGTTTTTTTCCGAAAATAAAGCCTATCTTAGCAAATAATTAATGCAAGCCTTTATTTCATCATGAATCATAACAACTTTTACTGTATCATCATGGCCGGAGGAATGGGGCGCCGATTTTGGCCATACAGCCGAAAGGCATTGCCCAAACAATTCTTAGACTTCTTCGGAACAGGACAAACGCTGTTACAGCAAACATATGAACGATATAGACAGATTGTTCCTCCCGAAAACATCTATATCACCACCCAGCAGAGCTATAAGCAACTTGTTTTAGACCTGTTGCCGCAAATTCAAGAACATCAGCTTATTCTTGAAGAAGAATGCAGAAATACCGCTCCTTCTATTGCCTATGCTTCACACGTTATACAAAAACTCAATCCGGATGCTACGATTGTAGTGGCTCCTTCGGATCATATGATTTTAAAAGCAGATGTGTTTAAAGAAACCATTCTCAAAGGATTGGATTTTGCCTCCCATTCCGGGAAACTGCTTACTTTAGGTATCAAACCCAGCTATCCTGAAACCGGATATGGGTACATACAAATTGATGAGCAGGAAGAAAGCGGATTCTATAAAGTGAAAACATTTATAGAAAAGCCTGCACGCGAGTTTGCTGAAGTCTTTGTACAGAGTAGTGAGTTTTTCTGGAATTCAGGTATCTTCATCTGGCACGTAAACACCATTTTGCAAGCCTTTCACGAAATGATGGCAGAGGTTTGTCCCTGCGTGGAATGCGACAATCCCGATTTCAGTGCCTGCCCTAACAGCTCGATTGACTACAGTATCATGGAAAAAGCCAACAATGTTTACGTACAACTTTGCGATTTCGGCTGGGCTGACATAGGCACATGGGGTGCATTATATGACGCCTCCCCCAAGGATGAAAACAAGAATGTAATTGTAGACAGTAACACGCTGTTATACAACTGCAAAGAAAACATCATCTTGATGCCCAAAGACAAACTGGCTGTCATTCAGGATTTGGAAGGATATGTAGTGGCAGAGCATGGAAATGCTTTGCTCATCTGCAAGAAGGATGACCAAAACGCCATCCGCAAATTTGTCAACGATGTGGAAATGAGATTTGAGGAGAAATACTCCTGACTTTTCCTGTTTCATTATAACAAGCAACGGAGATACACATAGCCCTTTACAGGGCATTCATTGTGTATCTCCGTTTTTTTCGCATCGCTCAGCTGGATGCGCGAAATATGATGAATAAGAAGAAAATTAATCTTACTGACCTTCCCAGGCTTTATGAATAGCAGCGGCTATGGAAGCAAACTCTTCCCCACTCAACTGCAGTTTGGGATTCGAGAACAACATGTCCGACTCCTTCTGAATAGGAATTAAGTGGATATGGGCATGAGGTACTTCCAGACCGATAACAGCCTCACCCACCTTTTTACATGGAAATGCTTTCTGAATGGCAAGAGCTACATGCTTGGCAAACACATGCATGGCTGCAAGTTCCTCGTCGTTCAAGTCGTAGATATAATCGACTTCCCGTTTGGGAACCACTAAAGTATGCCCTTTCACCAATGGATTAATATCAAGAAAAGCATAAAAATTATCATCCTCAGCTACCTTGTAGCTGGGAATTTCTCCTGCAATAATTTTACTGAATATTGTTGCCATATCAATAGATATTAAATAAGGCAAGCCTGCACAAAGCAGACTTGCCTTATTGATTTAAAATGATATACCTGTTACTTCCAGACTGATTTTTCCCTGTGGAATGGTAATTTCAGCCACATCACCTACCTTCTTGCCCAATAATCCCTGTGCAATCGGAGTGGTTACTGAAATTTTACCTTCTTTCAGATTAGCTTCACTTTCAGATACGATGGTGTAAGCCATCTTCATTCCGGTTTTTACGTTTTTAAGTTCTACACGAGTCAGAATCTGAACAGAATCAGCATTCAGTTTCGAAGTATCTATAATCTTTGCATCACCGATTGTAGCTTTCAACTGGTTGATTTTCATTTCCAACAAGCCCTGAGCTTCTTTTGCAGCATCATATTCTGCATTTTCCGACAAGTCACCTTTATCGCGAGCCTCAGCAATAGCTGAAACGATTTTCGGGCGTTCTACCGCCTCAAGGTGTTTCAATTCGGCTACCAGTTTCTGATAACCTTCTTCTGACATATAAGCCATAATTTTCCTCCTAAATATTCGTTTATTAATATATATTCTGTCCTATAAAACAAAAAAGAATTCCGACATGTTCAATTATGTCGGAACCCTTCCTTTTTTATGCTTGGCAAAGATAAGACTTTTTACGATATCAGTCAAGCCTATTTTCACATGCTTTTCAACATCTTACAATAATTTCTTAATTGCTTCTTCCAAATCGGTTTTTTCATCCAGACGAACACTTAGTTCATTGTTCCGATTTGCCAAGAATGCTGTGGGCAGCTGAGTTACACCATACAGGCTTACCACACTGGAATAAACTCCCTGCGGGTCGCGAACACAAGTCCACGGCAAGTTATCGGCAGCTGTCTTCCAGAAATGCTCATCTGAATCCAACGAAACTTGATAAATTTCCAGCCCCTTTGATGCATACTTTTCATACAGCTCGCGCAACAGCAGATTGCGGGCACCCGAAGTCGGGGTGGCATAAGCTGTAAAGTCAATCAATACAACTTTACCTTTCAAATCGGTAAGACGACGTGTATTTCCTTTCAAATCATTCAAAGCAATATCGATAATAGATGTTTCCTGCACCTTATCAGCCGGTATCTCCATCGGAGTGGTTTTAGGAGCGCGGGTGTTTTTCATCCCTTTTATAACCATATTATAAAGATTGCGTGAACGGTCGGCATGAGGATACTGATTATTCAAGCTGGTTGCAACAGCTGCAAAACACTTTACATCGTCCTTGCTGGTCAAGGGATCGAAAATCATATATCCGTTCAGCTGCTGGAACAAGGCAAAATAAGCATAAGGTTTATTAGGCGCAGCAAATATATAATTACGCTGGATATCTTTTTTATAGTCGCTTACCAGTTTGACCAAACTGTCTTGCGCTATTCCGGCAGGAAGTCCGGAGCGTCCCAGCTGGGTTACTTTTTGCTGCAGGTCAGCCTGTTTCAATGACAGTTCCTTAATCTTCTGATTTGTCTCTGAGCCCTCAATACGGTACTGAGTTGCAAACGTCGGATAATCAGCATGTACAACGACTGTTTCGGTTGAATCGACTGAAAAATTAATCACTTTATTCTCAATACGCAAACGATAAAAATCCGGTGAAACCGGGCGTTTACCTGTCATGCTGAACGTACCGCTTGTTCCCAATTCAACAGAATCAAGCGGAACAATACCTTCCAGACCACTCTGTTCCAGATACAACATTTTGTCGGCAGCTCCGGTCACTTCACCCTCTACCTTAAAAACAGGTTCATTGTTGCAAGCTACCAATCCGGCCGACAGCAATGCTGCTATGACATAAACCTTTTTATTCATTGCTCTATTCATTTAGAAATCAAATATAAATCAAACTTTCGAGTTGCAAAGATACGGCTTTTCATGATTTCACAAAGCATTTACCGTACAAATGATACCCCTCACCTTGCATTTCCTGCATTAAGCTGAAAACTTTTTCAGCTTTTTCGCTTTCTGTTATAAAATACTTTCGTAAATTTGACGAAAGCAAACAATTCACATTATGAACGAACAAATCAGACAAATAGGTGAGCGAGTACGCGGACTGCGTGACGCTTTAGACTTGAGCATTGAGCAAATGGCTGCCGACTCAGGACTGGATACAGAACAATACCGTAAAATAGAAGAGGGAGAAACAGATATTGCGGTCAGTACTTTACAGCAAATAGCCCGACGATTTAATATACCATTAGACGTACTGATGTTTGGTGAAGAGCCCAAAATGAGTGCCTACTTCCTCACCCGCAAAGGTACGGGCATTTCTGTAGAACGCACTAAAGCATATAAATATGAGTCACTGGCATCAGGCTTCCGCAGCCGCAAGGCTGATCCGTTTATTGTTACCGTGGAGGCCAAACCGGAGGATACACCGATTTATTACAACACTCATGCCGGTCAAGAATTCAACCTGGTCATAGAAGGCCGGATGCAGTTGAACATCAACGGAAAAGAATTGATTCTGAATCCGGGAGACTGCCTCTACTTTGATTCTTCTCTGCCACATGGCATGAAAGCGCTGGACGGAAAAACGGTTAAGTTCCTGGCTATCGTAATGCAATAAAAAACGAGGATACATCTATTTACAGAGAAGACAAAAACTGATACAACCATGTTAGAAAGATTTTTAGAACAGACGCACTTTTCCTCGCAAGAGGACTTCATAAAAAATTTCAAAATCAAAGTTCCCAGTCACTTTAACTTCGGATATGATGTGGTGGACGCATGGGCTGCTGAACAGCCTACTAAAAACGCATTGCTTTGGACGAACGACAAGGGAGAACACATCCAGTTCACATATGCCGACCTGAAGAAATATACAGACATGACGGCTTCCTATTTCCAAAGCCTCGGTATAAACCGGGGAGACAAAGTGATGCTAATTCTGAAGCGCCGCTATGAATTCTGGTTTTCCATTATCGCCCTCCACAAACTGGGGGCTGTGGTAATTCCCGCCACTCACCTGCTCACGAAAAAAGATATTGTATACCGCTGCAATGCTGCTGACATCAAGATGATTGTCGCTGCCGGTGAAAAGGTTATCACCGACCATATAACAGCTTCTCTTCCTGAATCGCCTACAGTGGAAAAACTGGTCAGTGTGGGACCTGAATATCCGGATGGATTCGAAGACTTCCATAAAGGAATAGAACATGCGGCTCCGTTTATACGCCCGGAGCAAGTGAACAGCAATGAAGACATCTCACTTATGTATTTTACTTCTGGAACTACAGGCGAACCTAAAATGGTGGCACATGATTTCACTTATCCCTTAGGACACATTGCCACCGGAAGTTTCTGGCACAATCTACACGAAAACAGCCTGCACCTTACCATTGCCGATACCGGATGGGGAAAAGCAGTATGGGGTAAATTGTACGGACAAATGATTGCCGGAGCCAACATATTTGTTTACGATCACGAAAAATTTACACCAGCCGACATCTTACAGAAAATCCACGATTACCATATCACTTCACTCTGCGCCCCTCCTACTATTTATCGGTTTTTGATTCGTGAGGACCTTTCCAAGTACGATCTTTCTTCTTTAGAGTATTGCACCACAGCAGGCGAAGCTTTGAATTATTCGGTATACGACACCTTTAAGAAAATTACCGGTATCCGCCTGATGGAAGGTTTCGGACAGACCGAGACGGCTCTTACTTTAGCTACCTTCCCCTGGATGGAACCTAAACCGGGAAGTATGGGAGTGCCTAATCCACAATATCACATTGACCTGTTGAAACCTGACGGACGCCCGGCAGAAGATGGAGAACAGGGACAAATCGTTGTTCGTACTGATAAAGGCAAACCACTGGGACTGTTCAAGGAGTATTACCGGGCAGAGAAACTGACTCACGAAGCATGGCACGACGGTATTTATTATACCGGCGACGTGGCATGGCGTGATGAAGACGGATATTACTGGTTCGTGGGACGTGCCGATGATGTCATTAAGAGTTCCGGCTACCGCATCGGACCTTTCGAAGTGGAAAGTGCTCTGATGACGCATCCTGCCGTAGTGGAATGTGCCATAACCGGAGTTCCCGATGAAATTCGCGGACAGGTGGTCAAGGCTACCATCGTACTGGCTCCTAACTATAAAGACAAAGCCAATGAGGAGCTGATAAAAGAGCTGCAGGATCATGTAAAACGGGTTACGGCTCCTTATAAGTATCCGCGTGTAATTGAATTTGTTGATGAGTTGCCCAAAACCATCAGCGGAAAGATCAGACGAGTGGAAATCAGACAAAAAAGCGAAAAATAAGTCTGTAACCTGCAACAGATAAAACGTCAAGGTGTTTCCCAAAAAACACCTTGACATACAAATAGAAACGCCTCGACTTCTCAAACGAGATGTCAAGGCGTTTTTTCTTTCGCCGACAAAGCAGCGAAACTAAACCACAAGGGTTACTATACAGAACCTAAGTCCGAGTAATCAACTGAATAATCGAAATTCATCAGACTTTCAGCAAAAGAAAAATCACTTTCCGTAATCTTCATACAGCATCAGCAAATGAGCTGAACTCCAGCTGAAGTGAGGTGCTTCCAACAATTCCCCCGTATGCGTTCCATAGTTTTCATGAATCGGAGCATCACCGGTCAAACCCTCACAACGGTCGAATACCTGACGTGTGTATTCGTCTGCCAAATCCTTATAGCCGTAATTACGCAGTCCGGTAATAGCAAGGTGTGTCTGATCAAGCCAGATAGGACCTCTCCAGTAACCGTTAGGATCGCACTTCGGGTTATCGGCTGCAGCTGTGGGGAACGGAATATAAGTAGAAAACTTAGCCGTATCAGTCAACAGCGCCAGTGCTTTCTTCATCTGTTCTTTCGTAGCAATCTTTGCCCAGAAAGGTGTATATCCTTCACAAGCCGGCTCTTCTATAAAACTGCCATCCTTCAAGCGACGGTCAAAGAAATACCCCATTTTTTCATCAAAGAAGTAATCTGCCACCTTATCACTGTAATCGGGACCATCGAACTCTGCACCGATAATTCCTGCAAATTTTTTCAACAGACGCGCTTCTACAGCCAGATAAGTATTCAAATCAACATTTTCCTGATCCATACTCCAAGCGTCCTTACCGTTTTTCAGCATCTTGGTATGATCAAAACGGATTGCATTATCCATTCCGCTCTCCCATCCGGCTGCCACCAAGGTTCCATCGGTTGAACCAAACTCACACATACCATTCTTGTTGTGGTCACGCTTCTCATACCACCACTTATAAAATTTAAGCAACTGCGGATACATTTCACGAACAAAAGCAGTGTCATTATTGTGAATAAACACTTCATCAACCGCCCATGAAGCCAAAGGCGGCTTGCTGTCGCGTGCATTATTCTCAGCAGGGTCAGTATACATACAGTCTATCAGCATACCGTCTTCCCACTGATAATCAAATATAGCTCGGATATTATTCTTTGCTACTTCCGGGGCAAAACGAGCCAAAGCAGCCGATGAACGCCAGCTGTCCCACCCCCAATAACCAACAAAATAGCTGGCTGCATGGCTCGGAACAATACCGTCATGAAGCAACCCCTCACGATGTGTACGCCAATTGGCTATCAGCGTTACAGCCGATTTAGCAGCTATGCGGTCGTACTCAGGTTTCATATCATCGCGTAATATTTTAGACAGGTATCCTTCCCAACGCTCAGCATTCTGTTTTATGCTCACACGAGGATCAGTCAACATATCAAGCGTTTTCTCTGTTCCGGAAGGCAGTTCTTTAGCTGACGCATAAAAAGAAATGGCCACATAAGCTTGATTACAGTCTCCGGCTGTTTTTGCCTCATAATTAGCATCAAGTCCCTGCAAAGTTACACCCGAAGCAAATACCAGCTGAACGACTTCACCATTAGGATGATAAGCCGTTACGGTCTGTTCGCCTATTTCCAGGCGCACATCTTTATCCCATCCCTTACCTGTTAATCTGAACCCTTTATTCACATCCGATTCGATGCACAGCAACGCTGTCGATGCGCTGACAAAATTCACACGCTGTGTTATTTTCCCAGCCGGAGAAGAAGCCGACAAATAAACTTCACCGGGGAAATAAGAAGTAGAGTCTGGAGTAAAGGATGAAGACTCACCTATAAAGTTTACCTCAGCAACCGACTGCGCAAACCAGATACGATTATCAATACTAAACGGACCACAAACTCCGTTAATCCATTTATCTGTTTGCGGAAGGGTAAATCCCATCCAAGAGCCAGCGTCAGTAAAAAGACCTCTATACCCTCTCTGATAGCCCGCAACATCCGGAGTATAAGCAATATCTACAATATTACCAAACTCATAACGAGAATCATTTGAAGAGGCTTTTTCGGAAAGCTGACCGCAAGCTGCAAAACTGGCAATAAGCCCGGAAACAGCAAACGCTTTAATCAAATTTGTTTTCATATATTTCCTTTTAAGTTTGCATATTATTAAGAAACCAGTCTGATAAGAAACGAGGTCTCCTCTCAAACTGATTTCTCCACTTCTTCTATTTAAAACCAAACTTTATGTGACAATTCAACCGCATCGCTTTGAGCATTCAACGGTTGGATAGTGAAACTATATTGCCATGCACACGGAGTAATTGTATATTCGGGATGAACCTGAGCTCCCCACGTATTATCACCTCCCACTCCCATCTGCATATGGTCAATATTCAACCATACCATGTCTTTCTTTTCAATGCTTCCTCCATGTAAACGGCCGCTGTCGAACGGACGGTACAAGAAATCTTCCATCGGGGAATTCCATGCACTTACACTTAGAGGTTCTCCACCGGTAACCAGCATACCTTCGCCTGCCTGATTACGCAAAGCAACCCAGCGCACATCGCACTTGTTGGCTGTTTCCTGCGCACGCACATACGGATGGAACTGATCCCATACGCTTGCACTGTATAAACCGATAGCTGCAAAGTCTTTACGATCTGCATAGTTTTCCTGCGGACCTCTACCTAACCAGGTCATCTGGTCATATTCAGCTGGCAGAATCATGCGCATACCCAAGCGAGGCATTTCTGGCAGTTGCTTCTTACCCGGAGTGAAATGCATTGCCACATTCACCGCCCCATTCGGACGAATACGATAAACGACCTGTATAGTGGATTCCTGTTCTTTCAAATCATAAGAGGTAATGACAGTTGCCATCTTCTTATCAGCACTTTCTTGAAGATCAATCGACTTCAGCACAGCATTTTTTCCGGCATTCTTCCATGTGCGGCAACGGACATCAGTTCCATTGGCAACATCGTTGTCGGTCAAACTGCGCCAGAAGTTAGCCTGCAAGCCTTCTTTCACTAAGTTCTTGCCATTATAATTCAATGCGGTCATTTCTCCGTTCTTGGCATCAAAGCTTACATAGAAACCGTCATTCCCCTTTACGGTAACTGTTTCAGCAGAGCGTTGACTCTGCAGAGTTCCTGATATAGCTTCCATCTTAGGAGCGATTTTCTCAACTGGCAGCTGCCATTGTTCCATGGCTGCAATATGACCGACTGGAACCATTGGAGTCTCTTTCCGAGTCAATGCTTCCAGTTTCAAGAAATACTCTTGTTGACTGGCAGGAATCGCTTTCAATGGTAAAACAACTTCACCCGACTGGCGTGCAGGTATGTTGGGGAAATCCATCATTCCTTCCTGTATTACTTTTCCATCTGATTCAACAGTCCACTTCAACTGATACCCTGACAAGTCAGTAAAATCATGCCAATTAGTGACTTGCACCCGATTAGCAGTAAAGGCCACCGGCTTAAAGTGAACATACTGATATACCTTTTTAACTTCCCAAATATGTGGATGCAGCGTACGGTCGGCTGCCACCAAACCATTCGAGCAGAAGTTTGAGTCATTATGAACGCCTACATAACCCATGTCGCCTCCATAAGCCCAGATGTCATGTCCTTTTTCATCTTTAATGGCAAAGGTCTGGTCAACCCAGTCCCAAATAAATCCACCCTGCAACTGGTCATATTTATAAATCAAATCCCAATAGTCTTGCAGATTGCCCACACTGTTTCCCATGGCATGGGCATATTCACAAAGAATCATCGGACGGGCATCACGCTGGTTGATATGACGGCGCAATGACCAGATACGTGCATACATCGGACAATAGATATCGGATACACTCTGATAGCCGCCTCCTTCATACTGCACCGGACGAGTAGTATCAAACTTCTTTGTCCAATGATAAATGGTTTCAAAATGCTTGCCGTAGCCCGACTCATTTCCCAATGACCAGGTAACAATCGAAGTATAGTTACGGTCACGTTTCACCATGCGGCTCATTCGCTCCATGAAAGGAGTTTCCCAGTCTTCATAATTAGCCAATGTTTCGTCTTTATGAAACATCATTCCATGACTCTCGATGTTAGCCTCATCAACCAGATACAATCCGTATTTATCACACAAGCTATACCATTGGTAATGATTCGGGTAATGGCAATTACGCACCGAGTTGATATTAAAGTGCTTCATCAGGCGAATGTCTTCCAACATACTTGCCACATCAATACTTCTTCCTTTATGCGGGTCATGCTCATGGCGATTTACTCCTTTAAATAATACAGGCACACCATTAATCAGCTGCTGACCGTTAATCATTTCTACCGTACGGAAGCCAAAAGGATGCGCAAACGACTCCATCGGCTTTCCCTGTGCATCAAACATATTTACAACCAAAGTATAAAGATTCGGTGTTTCGGCTGTCCAAGGAAGAGCGTCTTTTACAAACTTTTCAACCGTGAAAATCGTATCAGCCGATCCGTTGATTTGTTTGTCTTTCGAAAAAAACACCTGATTGGCAGCATCCAGCAACTTAACTTCTATACGCTGTCCCTGCTGTGGTTCATTTAATACTACATCCAAGTCAAAGTCACCGTCTTTATAAGCATTGACCATTTCAGCCGTAAGTTTGAAGTCTTTCACACGACTTTGCGGACGGGCATACAGATACACATCACGTTCGATACCACTGTACTTCCAGTAATCCTGACCTTCAAGATAAGAGCCATCGCTGTAACGGAATACTTTCAAGGCAAGTTTGTTTTTTCCTTTTTTCAAATAGTTAGTCACATTGAAGTGAGCGGGCAAACGGCTGTCTTCACTATAGCCCACCAGTTCGCCGTTCACCCAACAGTAAAAGGCCGATTCTACCCCCTCAAAGTCAAGAAAAATATCCATTCCGTCCCATCCTTGAGGCACCGTAAATTCACGTACATAGGCACCTACCGGATTATAATCGGTAGGGACATATGGGGGATTCGGCGGAAACGGATAGCGTGTATCGGTATAGATAGGAGCATCAAATCCTTGTACCTCCCAACTTCCCGGTACTTCGATATTACTCCACTTACGAGTGCTGTACCCTTGTTTATAGAAGTTTTCAGGACAAGCATCGTTGTTTTTCGAGAACAAGAACTTCCATGTTCCATTCAGCGAAACACGGCGTTCGGTTGCTGTATTTACTTCAAATCGCTTCACATCAGGCAAAGCCTGCTGATCGAGTGCAGCTTTCTCGTTAATAAACGGGAGAAAGTGCGCCTCTAAGGATTCACGGTTAATTTCATTGACACGGGCATCTTGCCAGGGCACATTATCGCCCCAAGCAGATGCACAGGTCAAAGAGAGAATAAATGATGATATGTAAAAGTGTTTTTTCATGTGTGATATTGTTCTTTAAATACTACAGAAGAATGTTACTAAAAACGGGACACTAAAATCAACTACGAAGCCATGGAAGATAGAAACTACTACAAATTGCTGTCCGGCATAACGGGTTATGATGGGAAGCGTGGTATCCATCGTAGTTGCTCCTCCGGCAGAAATCGGAGCAAGATTGCCGAACCAACGAACCAGTAATGGCGCACCTAACAAAGTCAAGATTTCACGTGTAATATTCGAAAGCAATGCAATCGTACCCAACTCTGGACCTTTATATTCTGTAATGAATATACTCGACAGTGAATAATATCCAAAACCAGAGCCCACAGCCATACATTCAGCTGCACTCCGATGAGGAAGCAGCAAACTGACTAAAGCTGCTGCCGACAGCGTCCCTAGAATAGTCATAATCGGCAGAAAAATCAAACGGGGATTCAGTGTACGAAAATTCTTGAGAGTCTGAGGATCATTACCAATACTTATCCCTACGCTGAACATTAAAGCACATAAGGCATAAAAACTGATATTGGTAGAAGCCAAATCAAAAGGGATAACCTGGAATAAGCCACACAAACATCCCAACGCAAAGAAACCGACAATAATCAAACTACCTTTCATGCGTTCTTCCCCTTTCTTTTATATAACAGAAACCATAATGCCCAGGCAGCTACACAACTGCCAAAGACGGCAGCTACGGTAATGGTAAAGGCTTCAAGCCCTAACGTGGCAAGCCCTTCAATGATTTGACGGTTGCCTCCTACCTCTATACCCAGAAGAAAAAGCAAGGTCCAAATCAATACGGTTATAAACTTGTGTATCCACGTAAATTGTTGCTTGCGCAAAAGGAAACCGATACACATGCCTCCTAACATTAGTCCAATAACTGTAAACATATTCTTTTTGTCTTTATAGGCAAAAATAACTATTTAAAATTTCAAATAAAAGTCCAGCGTTTCCAACGCTATATAGATGGTAAACGCTGGATTTTCATTTATGTCATTATATCATATCACAGTGCAAACCTTATTCACTCACTAACGGGTTTGCATCAAGTTCCCATTTCGGGATAGGATAAAATGCTTTAGCTTCATCATAACCTGTACGGCCGATTGCCTGTAAGCGTTCAGCTGTTACACCCCAACGACGCATATCGTACCAGCGATAGCTTTCCAACGGGAATTCAATGATTCGCTCGTGTTCAATCTGCTTCTTGACCGCATTGTAGTCACTGTTTGCATCAATACCCGGCATTCCTCCGTGTTCACGGCGCACCTCGTTGATATAAGGAACAGCCTGATCGGGGTGTCCTTGTTCGTTCAGTACTTCTGCAATCATTAACAGAACATTGGCATAGCGCATCAAAGGGATATTAAAGGCACATGACTCTCCCATTTCATCCAATGTTCTAGGAGTAAATTTACGGAAAGAAGGCTTATCATATTCAGTTCCCGAAATGATGTTGTCATCTTTATCGTGTTTACTGAAGAAGTAGTTATAATCTTTTCCCATAACCCTTCCTGTCCCGTCATTGAAGTAAGGGCATTGGAAATAAATGGTAGCATACAAACGATTATCATACAATCCATCGGCTTTCACTCCTTCACGCTTATACTCTTCCATCAAGAAATCATTTGGTAAAATTTCATCCCAACCTCCCAACTCGGATGAAGCAATCCAATTGTGCATCCATGAAATGTGAGATGAACCATTCGCCTCATTCTTTGTAAATTGTACTTCGAATATTGACTCTTTACAATTCTTGTTGGTACCGTTAAACATATCGATAAATTTATCTCCTGAGACCAAAGTATAACCAGCTGTAGAGCTTTGAACTGCTTTTAAAGCAGTTAGAGCGGCAGTAAGATGGGCATCCTTCTGGGCAGTTTCTTCATAAGCGCGAGTCAGGAAAGCAAATCCAAGATAGGCATTGGCTGCACCGCTGGTAGCACGTCCGGTTTCTGTATTATCACGCACGTCGGGCAGATTTTTTCCGTATGCCAACTCATCTATCACAAACTTCCATGCATCCGCACGCTCTGAAAGTCCCTTATTCAGCTGATTGTTTTCTGTAATGTATTCATCACGGATAATGATTTTCTCCCAGTTCAATAGAGCCATCAAGTGATAATAGCCGCGTAAGAAGTGAGCTTCATTCAGTATTTGGCTACGTGAAGTCTCATCCAACTTCTCCGCAGGTATTTCAGGAACTTTAGCCAACACCTGATTGGTAAAGTTGATTCCTCTATACAAGTCTTGATAATAGTAAGAAAACTGGGTGTTACCATTGGTATAGGTAAAATTATACAATCCCACCCACTGGTCATAGTTTCCTGCATCGGTTCCCAACATACAAATATCTGAACGATATTCCTCTACCGGCCAGCGCACCTCACTGGTTGCATAAGCATCTCCATGATACAACTGAGAGTAAGCAGCCGACAAGCCTGCTTCTGCATCATTTTTATCTCTCCAGAAATTATCGGACGTTAACTCATCCGGTGACTCCACGGTTAAAAAGTCCTCGCACGAAGTGAATAACATAGCGAGGCATATACTTGCTAAATATAAAAACTTTTTCATTTTTCTATGCTTTTGTAATTAGAACGTTAACTGGGCACCCACTGTAAATGAACGGGTAAACGGATAAATGTAACGGTCGATACCGGTATCCAACGGGCTTGAGCGTGAGAACTCAGGATCAATACCTGAATAGTTGGTAATGGTAAACAAGTTTTCACCACTTACGTAGAAACGCAGTTTTTCAATATGTACTTTCTTCATCAATGCAGAAGGAAGCGTATAACCCAACTGTGCCTGACGAAGACGAACGAAGTTACCATTTTCCAAGAAGCGGTCAGACTCACGTGCATTGTTGTTCGGGTCATTCAATACCGCACGAGGAACATCTGTATTTGTATGGTCAGGTCTCCATGCATCCAAAGCACTGGTCATCATGTTAGCCGGTGTCTTCATGCTTTCATAGTAATAACGGTTACCGTTAAACAACTTGTGTCCCCATGCACTACCGAATGACAAAGTCAAGTCAAAACCTTTATAAGCACCGGTCAAATTCAAGTTAGCTTCTACTTTTGGAATACCTGTACCTGCATATTCACGGTCACTTTCATCCAATACGCCATCGCCATTCACATCCTTGAAACGGATATCACCAGCTTTAGCTTCCGGCTGTAAACGTTCACCGTCTTTATTTACATAAGCTGCTGCTTCGGCATCGGTCTGGAAAATGCCATCTGTACGATATAAATAGAATGCACTGATAGGTTTACCTTCTGTTGCATAAGCCGGTGTATAGTCAGTTCCATAAATCAAACCAGAGCAATACAGAGCCTGTCCTTTATCTGCCAAAGAAACCACCTCGTTATGTGTAGTACTAAGATTGAAACCTACACTATATTCAAAGTCTTTCACTTTATCAGCCCAGTTCAATTCCAGTTCGAAACCACGGTTACGGATTTTACCCACATTTAAAACGGGGGTCTGGAAGCCTGATGAAGGAGAAAGTTTCTTGGTAATCAACAAATCTTCAGTCTGATTAATATAATAGTTGATGCTACCAGTCAAACGGCTGTTAAACATACCAAAGTCGAAACCGATATTTTTGGTATCAGTAGTTTCCCACTGCAAATCATTACGTTCGATATTCCATGCAACAGATCCCGGCCATGGATTCTGTCCATCTCCCTGTACATAACCACCATAATAAGTGTTTGAAGTATATATCAAAGACTGGAAGTCATAATAGCCCAATGCATTTTCATTACCTAAACGTCCCCAGCTCACACGGAATTTCAAATTATCAATGAATGTACCTTTCGGGAAGAATGATTCCTGACTGATTCTCCATCCCAAAGCAACCGATGGGAACATACCCCAACGGTTGTTTTTACCAAACTTAGAAGATCCGTCACGACGGAGAGTTGCCTGAACCAAATAACGGTCATCATAGTTATAATTGATACGGCCAAAGAAAGAAGCACGATTATACTTCCAATTAGTACCATTACCAGAGTAAGTTCCTCCCTTTCCGGCATCAATGGTAGAAAAGTTCGGATTAAGGAAACCGGCCGGTTCATTCTTTTGTGTCAAGTTTCCGTCTTTATCTACACCATACTTAGTAACAAAACCTTCCACACCAATACCATTTTCAGTATATTTAGTTGAAGTAATAGATGAACCAATCATGGCACTTACACTATGCTTGCCGAATTCTTTATTAAAGTTCAACACGTTATCAATAACCTGTTCTTCCCAATAATAAGTTGATTCGCTGCTGTACGGATAAGGATGAGGAGCATTCGTATTAGAAATATAATCAGGATAATGAATATTATAACGATAATGTTTTCCGCGATATGCATAACTTGTCTTGAAGTTTAACCAAGAAGTAATTTTCACACCTAACGAGACATTCGCATTGGTAGTAAAAGTCTTAGTAGCAGCATCTTGGTAATAATGGTCTGCCATCGGGTTGTTATTAGCCGGTAAGCCCTGCGATGAGGTCAATCCAAAACCATATTTTTCATCTTCATCATAAACAGGCACTAACGGAGATACATTATAAACCTCACGCAATGAATAAGTAGGCTGTTTACTCTTAGTATAGCGGAAACTTAAGTTCGCATCCACGTCAAAAATATATTTACTCATGTGCAACTTCATGCGGGCATTATCCTGACGGAAGTTATTACCCAAGAAAATACCTTTTTCATCAGCATGGTTATAAGACACAGAGTATTGAGCGGTTTCTCCACCTCCACGCACACTGAACATATAGTTCTGTGCAAATCCACTGCGCATCATCTCGTCTTGCCAGTCTGTATCAACACCTGTATCAGTATTACAGTAAACAGGAACCTTATCGGCCTTACCCGCATTTTCATACATCGTCTTAATCAACGATTTATATTGCTCTGCATTAACCAGCTCCAGCTTTTTAGCAACATTGGTAAAACTCAGGTAAGTATTGAAATCGATATGAGTTTCACCTTTCTTACCATTCTTGGTTGTGATGATTACCACACCATTCGCTGCAACTGAACCATAAATAGCTGCAGCAGCTCCATCTTTCAAGACCTCCATTGACTGGATATCTACCGGATTTACACTGTTAATATCACCGGGGAAACCATCAATAATATAAAGGGGTTCATTGTCACCGAATGATTTTACACCACGAATCTTTACAGAAACACCAGCACCGGCATTACCTCCTGACTTCATGATGTTCACACCAGCAATTTTTCCTTGAAGAGCTTCTGCCGGATTAGTTGTAGCACGCTTTACTAGCTCTTCCGTGTCAACTGAAGAAATCGCACCAGTCATATCGCTTTTTTTCATCGTTCCATAACCAACTACAATTACCTCTTCCAGCATTTCACTATCTTCTTTCAGTGTAATATTAAAGACTTTTTTATTATTAACTGGAATTTCTTGAGTCTGAAATCCCACATAAGAGATTTGAAGTGTACCCTTAGCCGACACTTCCAACTGGAACTTACCGTCAAGGTCGGTAATAACTCCATTCGTAGTTCCTTTTTCTAATACACTGGCACCGATGACTGATTCTCCTGAAGCATCAAGCACTGTACCATTCACTTGGATGGTTTGAGCAAAGCCAAACACCGGAAACATTAAAGCGAGCAGAAACAAACACTGCCATACTTTTAAATAGCTTCTTTTTCTTTCCATTTGTGTTTTGTTTTAAGGTTAGTTATTAGTTTAAACAATTAAAAAGGTTTTAACTTTTGATTACAAACATAACCAACAACTGAGAAGCCTCCTAAAAAAAAGTCTAAAAATCAATCTACCAAAGACAAATAAAAGCAGATAATAAATCTACATCAAAATATTTAATCTTTTGTTTATCAGTATAATAATAAAACACACAATATCTACAATAAATACTTTTTAAGAAATAAAGATTATTAGAGGATAATTCTTCTCCTTACTCATTAAAATACCCTACAAAGCTATTCAAACAAACTATTACGTACAAGACGAAACCAACTTCATCAACCTTTTTTTCTTGCTGTCAGGTTATATATAAGAGAGAGAAAGCACTCAACAGATTCAAACATTCTCTTCCCAATAATCTTAAACGACACGGGAAACTGACATGGAAATTCAAGCCCAAATTCTATAACCCATTATTATGAGTCGTACAACCCACTATTATGAGTTATATAACCCACTATTATGGGTCGTACAACTCACTATTATGGGTCGTACAACTCACTATTATGGGTTATAAAATACATTCTTAGAAATCAGGAAATATAGCCTTATGTACAGACAAACCATACTGCATAAACCTACTTCAAAGTATACAACATCGCCAAGCATCGGATAAACGCTCAATCCGTTTTTTTGCCATTTTCCACACAAACAGAAACGTTTAACGAAATATTTATCCGATTATTTTGTTACACATTATATTATTTGTATCTTTGCAATCGAAATGGATGAAAGGTGGAGGGGCAATTAAGCTCCTTTTTTTGTTCTTAATAGTTAATACATGATAGATAAAAACGTTGTAACCCGGATTGTAGAAGAATGGTTGGAAGATAAAGATTACTTCCTTGTAGATATAACTGTAAGTCCGGATGACAAAATTGTCGTTGAGATTGACCATGCTGAAGGAGTATGGATTGACGATTGTGTGGAACTAAGCCGCTACATCGAGTCGAAATTAAACCGCGAAGAAGAAGACTACGAACTGGAAGTAGGCTCTGCCGGTATCGGACAGCCGTTTAAGGTATTAAAACAATACCAGATTCACATCGGAAAAGATGTAGAGGTGCTAACTAAAGACGGGAAAAAATGGGTCGGTGTCTTGACCGATGTAAACGAACAAAATTTCACCGTCATCATTGAGAAAAAAGTGAAACCGGAAGGAGCTAAACGCCCCAAACTGGTAGAAGAAGCGGTAACGTTTACTTATGATGAAATAAAATACACCAAATACTTAATTAGCTTTAAATAATTATGGCCAAAAAAGAAGAAATAGTCAGTTTGATTGACACCTTTTCGGAATTTAAGGAATTAAAGAATATCGACCGTACAACTATGGTGAGCGTTTTGGAAGAATCGTTCCGGAGCGTAATTGCTAAGATGTTTGGTACAGATGAAAATTATGACGTCATTGTAAACCCGGATAAGGGCGATTTCGAAATATGGCGAAACCGTGAAGTTGTAGCAGACGATGAGCTGACCGATCCGAATTTACAGATATCACTGACAGAAGCACGAAAGATTGACGCATCGTATGAACCGGGAGAAGAGGTAACCGATGAAGTCATCTTCGAGAAATTTGGTCGCCGTGCTATCCTGAACTTACGTCAGACTCTGGCCTCCAAAATTTTAGAGCTTGAGAAAGATAGTCTTTACAACAAATATATTGACAAAGTAGGAACGATTATCAGCGCTGAAGTCTATCAGATATGGAAAAAGGAAATCCTGCTGTTGGATGATGAAGGAAATGAACTGCTGCTGCCTAAAACAGAACAGATTCCCAGCGATTTTTATCGCAAAGGAGAAACAGCACGTGCTGTCGTAACTCGCGTAGACAACAAAAACAACAATCCGAAAATCATTCTTAGCCGTACTTCCCCTGCATTCTTGCAGCGTCTATTTGAACAAGAAGTACCCGAAATCAATGACGGATTAATCACCATTCGCAAGATTGCCCGTATTCCGGGAGAACGTGCAAAAATTGCAGTGGAATCATATGATGAACGTATTGATCCCGTAGGAGCATGTGTAGGAGTGAAAGGTTCACGCATCCACGGTATTGTACGCGAATTACGTAACGAAAACATTGATGTAATCAATTATACATCAAACATCCAGCTCTTCATCCAGCGTGCTTTAAGCCCGGCTAAGGTTTCATCTATCGTTATGCACGAAGAAGAAAAGAAAGCCGAAGTTTATCTCAAACCGGAAGAAGTTTCATTAGCTATCGGAAAGGGAGGATTAAACATCAAATTGGCCAGTATGCTTACTGAATACACCATTGATGTTTATCGTGAACTGGATGAAAATGCAGCCGATGAAGACATCTACCTGGATGAATTCAAGGATGAAATCGATGAATGGGTTATCAATGCGATTAAAGCAATCGGTATTGATACCGCCAAAGGAGTTCTTAACGCACCCCGTGAAATGCTGATCGAAAAGGCCGATCTGGAAGAGAATACCGTAGACGACGTGCTGAAAATTTTGAAAGCAGAGTTCGAAGACTAAGCCAACGTCGCTCCGTTCTCCGACTCTTTCAATTTTCAATTTTCAATTTTCAACTAAAAAAAGCTTATGACGATTAGACTGAATAAAGTTACAAGAGATTTAAATGTGGGAATTACCACTGTGGTTGACTTTTTGCAGAAAAAAGGATATACCATCGAAGCAAGTCCGAATGCCAAAATTACTGAAGAACAATATAATGTATTGGTTAAAGAATTCAGTAAAGACAAGGACTTGAGAATAGAGTCGGAGAAAATTTTCCAGGAACGACAGAATAAGGAACGGAACAAAGTTTCTGTTTCTATTGAAGATTTACAACCCGAAACCGCCAAGCCGGAAGTTATAGAGACCGTAATTCCCGAAGAAGTACGGCCTAAATTCAAACAGGTGGGAAAAATTGATTTAGACAACCTGAACAAGAAAAAAACAAAACCTGCGGCAGAAACGGCTTCACCCGAGCCCCAAGAGATAAAAGAGGAAAAGGTTTCTGACCTCAAAAAAGAGGAGGAGCCAAAAATTGAAAAAATAGAAAAAACGCAACCGACAGAGACCGTAACAGAAGAATTGAAGCCAGAGCCGATGGAAAAAGAAGAAAAAAAAGAAATCTCAACAGTGGACACTGCACCGGAAAAGCAGGAAGAAGAGATCTTTAAAATCCGTCCAACAGAATTTAAGTCAAAAATTAATGTAGTGGGTCAGATTGACTTAGCTGCATTAAATCAATCTACCCGTCCCAAAAAGAAGTCGAAAGAAGAACGGCGCAAGGAACGTGAAGAAAAAGATAAACAGCGTCAGGAACAGCGCAAGCAAATGAAAGACGCTATTATCAAGGAAATACGCAAAACGGATGAAAAAGCAGATAAATCAGGCAATAATAACGATGATGCTGCCAAAAAGAAAAAACGCAACCGTATCAATAAAGAACGTGTTGACTTAAACGATGCGGCTAATGCTTCTGCCCATAATGGAGGACGCCATGAGAAATCGGGCAAAGGCTCACAAAACCAAGGAAGCGGAAAACACGGAAAAGACCGTTTCAAAAAGCCTGTGGTAAAGCAAGAGGTCAGTGACGAAGACGTTGCAAAACAGGTAAAAGAAACTTTGGCTCGCCTGACCAATAAAGGTAAGAACAAAGCTGCCAAATACCGTAAGGAGAAACGTGAAACCATCCAGAGCCGTCAAATGGAACAGGAGGAACTGGAACAGAAGGAAAGCAAGGTACTTAAGCTTACAGAGTTTGTTACCGCCAATGAATTGGCAAACATGATGGATATATCTGTAACTCAAGTAATTTCTACATGTATGAGTGTGGGTATCATGGTTTCTATCAACCAACGTTTGGACGCAGAAACCATTAACTTGGTTGCCGAAGAATTTGGCTATAAAACAGAATATATCAGCGCTGAAGTGGCTCAGGCCATCGAAGAAGAAGAGGATGCAGAAGAAGACTTGCAACCACGCGCACCTATCGTAACCGTGATGGGACACGTTGACCATGGTAAAACCTCTTTATTGGACTACATCCGTAAGGCTAACGTAATTGCGGGCGAAGCCGGTGGTATTACTCAGCATATCGGAGCTTACAATGTTAAGTTGGAAGACGGACGTCGAATTACATTCCTCGATACTCCGGGACACGAGGCATTTACTGCCATGCGTGCACGTGGAGCCAAGGTGACAGACGTTGTTATTATCATTGTTGCAGCCGATGACAATGTCATGCCACAAACAAAAGAAGCCATCAATCATGCCATGGCTGCAGGTGTACCTATTGTTTTCGCCATCAACAAAGTAGACAAGCCAAGTGCTAATCCAGATAAGATTAAAGAAGAACTGGCTGCCATGAACTACTTGGTAGAAGAATGGGGAGGAAAATACCAGTCACAAGATATTTCAGCAAAAAAAGGTACCGGAGTTAAAGAACTCTTGGAAAAAGTTTTGCTGGAGGCTGAAATGCTTGATTTGAAAGCAAATCCCGACCGCAAGGCTACCGGTTCTATCATTGAGTCATCATTGGATAAGGGACGTGGCTATGTGGCTACAGTATTGGTTTCAAACGGAACGCTTCATGTAGGTGATATTGTATTGGCAGGTACTTCTTACGGAAAAGTAAAAGCGATGTTCAATGAGCGTAACCAGCGCTTGAAAGAAGCCGGACCAGCTGAACCTGTATTGATTCTCGGATTAAACGGAGCACCGGCTGCCGGTGATACATTCCATGTATTCGATACCGACCAGGAAGCAAGGGAAATTGCCAACAAGCGTGAACAGCTACAACGTGAACAAGGCTTGCGTACACAAAAAATGCTTACCTTGGATGAGGTGGGACGCCGCTTAGCCTTAGGTGACTTCCATGAACTGAATGTCATCGTGAAAGGTGACGTGGATGGATCTGTAGAAGCATTGAGCGACTCATTGATTAAGCTTTCAACAGAGCAGATTCAAGTTAACGTAATCCATAAGGGGGTAGGACAAATTTCTGAATCAGACGTATCGTTGGCTGCAGCTTCCGATGCAATCATCGTAGGATTCCAGGTACGACCTTCAAACAATGCTGCCAAGCTGGCAGAACAAGATGGCGTTGATATCCGCAAATATTCTATTATCTACGATGCTATCGAAGAAGTGAAATCAGCAATGGAAGGTATGCTTGCCCCGACACTGAAAGAGCAAGTTACTGCAACCATCGAAGTGCGTGAAGTATTTAATATCAGCAAAGTGGGTATGGTAGCGGGAGCAATGGTTAAAACCGGTAAGGTAAAACGCTCCGATAAGGCTCGTTTGATTCGCGACGGTATCGTTGTATTTACAGGAAGCATCAATGCTTTGAAGCGCTTCAAGGACGATGTAAAAGAAGTGGGTACTAACTTTGAATGCGGTATCAGCTTGACTAACTGCAATGACTTGAAAGTAGGCGACGTTATCGAAACTTACGAAGAAATTGAAGTAAAACAAACGCTATAAGCAACATATATTTAATACATGCAGGCTAATCTTCTTAGCCCGCATGTTTACGATAAGGTAATGTCATCCTGAGCGTAGCGAAGGATCCGGTCAGCGCTTGATGGATGTTGCCGGAATCTTTTCTGCACTCAGGATGACTTTTTATTGATTAAGAATGGAAACTCTTGACGGAATTATAGTAATGATTATTGCAGCCGGAGCTATCATGGGATTTTCCAAAGGCTTCATAAAACAATTAGCCTCTATGGTGGGATTAATTGCCGGACTTTTGCTGGCAAGAGCTCTATTTGCTTCAGTGGGCGAACAGCTTGCTGTAAAAATAGGGAGTTCTGTCAGTTTTGGTCAAATCATTGCTTTCATTCTCATTTGGTTAATCGTACCGATTGGTCTCTCCCTGATAGCTTCCTTGCTGACCCAAGTCATCAATGCAATCCAACTGGGACTTGTCAACCGATGGTTAGGAGCCGGTTTAGGGGGCATTAAATATGCATTATTAGCAAGCATGATTATCTATTTTATTGATTATGCAGATGCAGAAAATGCTTTGATACCCTCAACCAAGAAAACGGATTCTATGTTATATTATCCGATGAAAAACTTTTCCGGAATATTTATTCCGACCATAAAAGACGTTACTAAACAACTAATAGATACTGACATATGCAACAAGAACCCAATAAATATGTAAAAGAACTTACGCAGGAGAAGTACAAATATGGCTTCACCACGGAGGTTCATACAGACATCATCGAAAAAGGGTTAAACGAAGAAGTGGTGCGATTAATATCAGCCAAAAAAGGAGAACCTGAATGGCTCCTTGAATTCCGGCTTAAAGCATACCACCACTGGCTGACGATGGAAATGCCCACATGGGCTCATCTTAATATCCCTGAAATAGATTATCAGGCCATCTCTTATTATGCTGACCCTACTAAGAAGAAAGAGGGACCCAAGAGCATGGATGAAGTAGACCCCGAACTGGTTAAAACCTTCAATAAACTGGGGATTCCTCTGGAAGAACAAATGGCACTCAGCGGAATGGCTGTAGATGCCGTAATGGACTCTGTTTCTGTAAAAACCACCTTCAAGGATACTTTGATGGAAAAGGGTATCATCTTCTGTTCTATGAGCGAAGCCGTACGCGAGCATCCTGATTTGGTAAAGAAATATCTTGGTTCAGTAGTGGGCTATCGGGATAATTTCTTTGCAGCCCTGAACTCAGCAGTTTTCAGCGACGGTTCGTTCGTCTATATCCCGAAAGGTGTACGATGCCCTATGGAATTATCTACTTATTTCCGTATCAATGCAGCAAACACCGGACAATTTGAACGCACCCTTATCGTTGCCGATGACGACAGCTACGTTTCTTATCTGGAAGGATGTACAGCTCCTATGCGTGATGAAAACCAACTTCACGCTGCCATCGTAGAAATTGTAGTTCTCGACCGTGCTGAAGTAAAATACTCTACAGTGCAAAACTGGTATCCCGGCGATGCAGAAGGTAAAGGAGGGGTTTATAACTTCGTTACTAAACGTGGTAACTGCAAGGGTATAGACAGTAAGCTCTCATGGACACAGGTTGAAACCGGATCTGCCATCACATGGAAATATCCAAGCTGCATACTCAGCGGTGACAATTCTGTGGCTGAATTCTATTCTGTTGCTGTAACCAATAATTATCAACAGGCAGATACAGGAACAAAGATGATTCATTTAGGGAAAAACACCCGTTCCACTATTGTAAGTAAAGGTATCAGTGCCGGAAAAAGCCAAAACTCATACCGTGGTTTGGTACGTGTAGCCGAAAAAGCTGAAAACGCACGTAATTACAGCCAATGCGACTCGCTGTTGCTGGGAAGCCAGTGTGGAGCCCACACATTCCCTTATATGGACATCCATAACGAAACTGCCGTGGTAGAGCATGAAGCAACAACTTCTAAAATATCAGAAGACCAAATATTTTATTGCAACCAGCGCGGAATCCCTACAGAGGATGCCATCGGGTTGATTGTAAACGGATATGCCAAGGAGGTTATCAACAAACTTCCCATGGAATTTGCCGTTGAAGCACAAAAATTACTGTCCATCTCATTAGAAGGAAGCGTAGGATAATTTAACTCAGAAAATTATGTTAGAAATCAAAGACTTACATGCCAATATCAATGGCAAAGAAATATTAAAGGGAATTAACCTCACCGTAAAAGCAGGAGAGGTACATGCGATAATGGGACCGAACGGTTCCGGAAAAAGTACACTGAGTAATGTGTTGGTAGGTCACCCGGCTTATGAAGTAACCAAAGGTTCGGTTACTTTTAACGGCAAAGACTTGCTGGCCTTGAACGCAGAAGACCGTAGCCATGAAGGGCTCTTCCTTTCTTTCCAGTATCCGGTAGAAATACCTGGAGTCAGCATGGTTAACTTCATGCGGGCTGCCGTAAACGAGCAACGGAAATATAAAGGATTGCCGGCACTTACTGCCAGTGAATTTTTGAAACTGATGCGCCAGAAACGTGAAATTGTTGAATTAGACAGCAAGCTGGCCAACCGCTCTGTAAACGAAGGATTCTCAGGAGGCGAAAAAAAGAGAAACGAGATTTTCCAGATGGCTATGCTTGAACCCAAGTTAAGTATTTTAGATGAAACGGACTCCGGGCTTGATATTGATGCCTTACGCATTGTGGCTGAAGGGGTCAACAAACTGAAAACTCCAGAAACAAGCTGCATCGTCATCACTCACTACCAGCGTTTGCTCGACTACATCAAACCAGACATCGTACATGTGCTTTACAAAGGACGCATCGTAAAAACTGCCGGTCCGGAACTGGCTCTTGAGCTGGAGGAAAAAGGCTACGACTGGATTAAGAAAGAATTAGGAGAATAAGCAATGAAAGCAGAACAACAATATATTGATCTTTTCACACAATACGAAGCTCTGATTTGCAAACACAGCGCAGAGGTCCTAAATGCCCCACGCGCCCGTGCTTTTGCCGATTTCGAGCAACTTGGATTTCCCACGCGGAAAAATGAAAAGTACAAGTACACTGATGCAAGCAAATACTTTGCTCCAGATTATGGGCTCAATTTGAGCCGTCTGGAGTTTCCGGTCAATCCCTATGAAGTGTTCAAATGCGATGTGCCCAACATGAGTACCTCACTTTACTTCGTAGTGAACGACTCTTTCTACCAGAAGGCACAGCCTACCGCTACCCTTCCCGATGGAGTGCTCTTCGGAAGTCTAAAAGAGATGGCCGAAGCTCATCCGGAGCTGATTAAGAAATATTACGGCAAGCTGGCAGATACATCGCAAGATGCTATTGCAGCCTTTAATACGATGTTCGCTCAAGACGGTGTGTGCATGTATGTTCCTAAAGGCACGGTAATCGATAAGCCTATCCAGCTTGTCAACATCCTGCGTGCTGATACCAACACCATGGTAAACCGGCGTATACTGATTATACTAGAAGAAGGTGCACAAGCCAAATTGCTTATTTGCGATCATGCCATGGATGAAGTTAACTTCCTTTCCACACAAGTCATTGAAGTATTCGCCCATGACAATACGGTATTCGACTTATACGAACTGGAAGAAACTCACAACAGTACCATACGCTTTAACAACCTGTACGTCCATCAGGAAGCAAACAGCAACGTACTGCTCAATGGCATGACCCTTCACAATGGAACTACCCGAAATACCACCAGTGTAACATTGGCAGGAAAAGGTGCTGAAGTCAATCTGTGCGGAGTAGCTATTGCTGATAAAAACGAACAAGTCGATAATCATACGTTCATCGACCACCAAGTTTCAGACTGTACCAGCAACGAACTCTTCAAATACGTACTCGATGACCAAGCAGTCGGAGCATTTGCCGGTAGAGTTCTGGTAAGAGAAGGAGCACAGCACACCTCATCACAGCAAACCAACCGCAATATTTGTGCTACCCGTGAAGCACGTATGTACACACAGCCGCAACTTGAAATCTATGCCGATGATGTGAAATGCTCACATGGAGCTACCGTCGGACAATTAGATGAAAATGCACTGTTCTACATGCGTCAGCGTGGTATCACCTTAAAAGAAGCACGCCTGCTTCTGATGTTTTCATTTGTCAATGAGGTCATTGACAATATACGTATGGACGCATTGAAAGACCGGCTTCACTTATTGGTAGAAAAACGCTTCCGCGGTGAACTGAACAAATGCCAAGGATGTGCCATCTGCAAATAAAGGCAATTTTAAAACCCAAAAACAAATGTATAACATTGACCACATAAGAGAGGATTTCCCTATACTGTCTCGTACGGTGTACGGGAAACCTCTTATTTATCTCGATAATGCTGCCACTACTCAAAAGCCCCGCTGTGTGGTTGAAGCTATTACCGAAGAGTATTACTCGGTAAATGCCAACGTACACCGTGGCGTACACTTCCTCTCCCAGCAGGCAACAGAACTTCATGAAGCCTCACGTGAAACGGTACGACGCTTCATCAATGCACGCAGCACTGCCGAAATCATATTTACCCGTGGAACTACTGAGAGTATCAATCTGATAGCCTCATCCTTTACCGACAGCCAGATGGAAGCGGGAGATGAAATCATTATCTCCACTATGGAACATCATAGCAACATTGTTCCTTGGCAACTTCAGGCTGAACGAAAAGGGATTAAGCTGAAAGTCATCCCGATGAATGATCGAGGCGAAGTGCTTTTAGATGAATATGCCAGCCTCTTTACAGAACGTACAAAGTTGGTTTCTATTACCCACATGTCAAACGTGCTTGGAACCATTAATCCCGTAAAAGAGATGATTGCCACCGCTCATGCACACAATATTCCGGTGTTAGTGGATGGAGCACAGGCAGTTCCCCACATGAAAGTGGATGTACAGGAGCTGGGAGCTGATTTCTATGCCTTCAGTGGACATAAGATTTACGGACCTACCGGTGTAGGGGTGCTTTACGGAAAAGAGGAATGGCTGGACCGCCTGCCTCCGTATCAGGGAGGAGGTGAAATGATACAAAACGTAAGTTTTGAAAAGACTACCTTTAACACACTCCCCTTCAAATTCGAAGCTGGCACTCCCGACTATGTGGGAACAACCGCATTGGCACGAGCCTTGGACTATGTTTCATCAATCGGCATAGAAGCAATTGCCGCTCATGAGCATGAGTTGACTCAATATGCCATGAAACGTATGAAAGAGATTGAAGGGCTCCGTATCTTCGGAGAAGCCGAGCAAAAAGGAGGAGTCATCTCTTTCCTGGTAAAAGACATCCATCATTTTGATATGGGTACCTTGCTCGACCGCCTAGGCATTGCCGTCCGCACCGGGCACCATTGTGCCGAACCGCTCATGCACCGTTTAGGTATCGAAGGAACCGTACGTGCTTCATTCGCACTCTATAATACCTTCGAGGAAGTAGACCTCCTCGTTGAAGGAATTAACAGAGTCAGCAAAATGTTTGGATAATTTCCCTCCCCTATATGACAAAAAGGCTGTGTGCCGGTTTTAATGAACCGGTGGTACACAGCCTTTTTTCGCCTTCCATTTTCTGCCACGCATAAAATGTCTCACCATGTAATTATGCTTTTTGCACGTTGATTTCCTGATATTTGCTATCTTTGTGTACAGATCTAATCCTAACAAAGAAAAATACAATGAACAGGATACGAAAAATGAAAAGAGATCTGCTTCATAGATTACATCAAGCTCTCTTCTGACGAGATTGCGGATGAGATTGATGCCATAGCCAATGGCGCGAAAGCTGATGTGTTTTAGTGTTGATAAAAACAGGAAGTATCATAACTTCAAAACTTTATCCTAACTTTACCTTATGAATACTCAGAATGAAATAGTAATTTATCAGATGCCCAATGGCGAGATGCAATTGGACGTAACTGTCAGTGGAGAGACTATATGGTTGACTCAGCGTCAAATAGCAGAATTATTCGGCACGAAGGTTCCGGCTATTTCTAAACATTTAAAGAATATATTCGCCTCTGGTGAATTAGACCGAGATGCGACTATTTCCAAAATGGAAACAGTCGTGAACCGAGGATTTAGAGGGGCATCCATAGAGATAGTTGACCATTACAATCTTGATGCAATCCTTTCGGTTGGTTATCGCGTCAATTCAAAAAATGCAACCGCTTTCCGCATTTGGGCAAACAAAATCTTGAAACAATACCTGCTTCAAGGTTATGCCATCAATGAGCGCATAGCCAGCCAGAAGTTCGATGAACTCAGCCAGTTGGTGAAAGTGCTGGGACGTACTATCCAGAATCAGGAGAAGTTAACCGAGGACAGCCGTTCACTGCTCAATGTCGTAGTGGACTATACTTATGCACTCGATACGCTCGACCGTTACGACTATCAGGAGTTGACGATAGAAAAGACCACACCCCGGGCAGCCTTTCATGCCACTTACGAAAATGCCATGGAGGTGATTCGCCAGCTGCATGAGAAGTTCGGAGGCAGCCCGCTTTTCGGCAACGAGAAAGATGACTCGTTCAAAAGCTCCATCGGGCAGATATACCAGACCTTTGGAGGCGAGGATCTTTATCCCTCGGTTGAAGAGAAGGCAGCCATGCTGCTTTACCTTGTCACCAAGAACCATTCCTTCAGCGATGGCAACAAACGTATCGCCGCCACGCTGTTCCTGTGGTTTCTCAATGGCAATGGCATCCTTTACAATGAAGACGGCACCAAGCGTATGTAAGCAATTAGTAAACCCCGTCTTGCAAGGTCTATAAACATAAAGAGATGCCTC